>Ga0190272_10000032_pt1 | contig 118035 bp, 95 predicted proteins | sample Popmic504T_FD_133746 | JGI IMG/M metagenome (GOLD analysis project Ga0190272, IMG submission 133746) | Populus adjacent soil microbial communities from riparian zone of Shoshone River, Wyoming, USA - 504 T | ecosystem: Environmental > Terrestrial > Soil > Riparian zone | place: USA: Wyoming... | reverse complement strand
TGCATCCGAAAACTGTTAACTATCCTTAATGTCATGGTGCGCGATGGCGTCTGCTGGCAAACCAACGTCGAGCCGGTTTCGGCTTGACTTCAAACACAGTTGCTCCCGGTTCTGTATTCTTCGTCCCACTAGGTTCTTGCCTACTCTCTTCGTCCCACGGAATTACTTCCTTTCGTCCTCTACTGCCGCAACAATCCTTGCCGCATTTGCCTCAATCGCACAATAATGCAGCCGCTAAATCTTCACTCATCGGAGGTTTCTCATGGCCGAAAAACTTACCGCTCGCGAACATTGGGACAAGGCGTTTGATTATTGGTGGGAAGGGAAGGCGCAAGAAGCGATTGAGGAAGGTCGCTTGGCGATGAAGCTCGATCCCAGCCTCGCGCGACCTCATTGGGTAGTGGGCCAGGCCTACTTGCGCATGGATCCGCCGGATCGCGAGTCGGCACTCAGAGAGTTTCGCGAACTGGTGCGAAAGGACCCACGGTGGGTGCATAGTCACGGGTCTCTGGCCAACGTATTGTTCCAACAGGGTCGTAAAGCGGAAGCGCTGACGTCGATTCGCGAGGTGTTGCGCCTTCAGCCAGACAACCCCTGGGCGCGGCTTCAGTTGAGCAAGCACTTGCTTGAGCGTGGCGATTACCGCGAGGCGGTGGCCGTGCTCATGGCCAAGCCCACTCCTCCGGCCTTCTGTACCGTAGCGGATGCACACCTGTTGAGGGCGCAGTTGTTGTGGAACAGCAGCCACGCGGATGCACGCGCGGAGTGGGAATACATCCTGACCCTTGATGAGACGATTCCGGCATATCGAGCTGCGCAGGTTGAGGCGCGGAAGCGATTGAAAAGGGATGAGGGATGAGGGATGAGTGATGAGTGATGGGTGATGGGTGATGGGTGATGAGTGATGTCGGGGATTGTTAACGGGTGATCGAGACGGAGGTTATGGACGTGATCCGGTTTTGCTGTTACGCCGAAGGCGTTGGCTAGTTTCAGCCCAGGGTTGAAGCGGAGCGACTACCCTGGGATCAGGAATCACATAATCATCCTTTGCAACGCTGAAGGCGTTGCGTGATTTTGGCCGGGTCCGTTCCGCAACGCTTTCAGCGTTGCAAACGTAATTTTTCTAATCGTGATCCCAGGGTAGTCGCTCGGGCACCAACCCTGGGCTGAAATTAGCCAACGCTTTCAGCGTTGAGGAGTGCGTTGAACCCCAGGGTAGTCGCTCGGGCTCCAACCCTGGGCTGAGGTTAGCCAACGCTTTCAGCGTTCTAAAAACCAGCGCTCCTGGCGGAGCGGGATCGCAGGACAGTCGCTCGGGCTCGAACCCTGAGTTAAAATCAGCAAACGCTTTCACGGTTATTTTAGTTAGAGGACAAACGAAATGTCTTTAGAAGCTGATTACCTTGGAGCCTTTGAGGTCCACTCGCCTGATGGTATTCGTGACGCTCTTGCCGCAGGCGCCAGCGCAACCCAACTCATCAAAGGCAAGACACCAATTCACAGCTTCATCGAGGGTTATTTGAGATCCTCGCGGTTTGCGGCGTGTCTTCAAGTCCTGATTGAGGCTGGTGCGACCCTTGGCGATCCGTTCATCGAAGCGTTGCTATTGGATGATGACGTTAGCCTGCGACGAATTCTGAACGAGCCGGGCCAAAGCCCTAATCGAAAACTGAGTTTGCCGTGCGCATTCACCTGCTGCGAAGGCGTAACACCCTTGCACATTTGCGCTGAATACAATTGTGTTCGATGCGCTCAAGTTCTGCTTGATGCCGGAGCGAATGTCGATGGTCCAGCCGACATAGACGCGGAGGGCTTCGGTGGTCAAACGCCAATCTTTCACGCAGTTAATAGCAATCAAAACTACTGTCGACCGGCGATGGAGCTACTGGTCGAGGCAGGAGCAACTCTGGATCTCAGACTTAAAGGTTTAGTGTGGGGACGCGGACAGGACTGGGAGACCCTGCTGCTCGACGTGACTCCCATTTCCTATTCACAGTGCGGTCTGTACGCGCAGTTTCACCGCCGCGAACGGGATGTTTATAGCAATCTTCGTTACTTGTACCGGCATCGCTACGGGGTTGAGCTAACGACCCCAAATGTTCCAAACAAGTATTTGGCGCCGAGAGCTTGAAACAGTGATCGAGGAAACCCGGGAGTGATGTGTGTGGGGGTTACGACCCTCTAAGTTAAAGAGCGCTCAATTGAGCTTATTGTCGACGAGGTCACTACCACTGCGAGGTGGTACTGACCTCGTTGCCGCGTGCGGCGCCACTGCCCATAGTAAACTCTGATTATGGGAGTGCTCGCCAAATGGTTAATGCATGACGATCAGAAAGAACTGTTCGACTACCTCTTCGCAAACGTCCTGAACATAGTTTTCCTCGCGCTCACCGCGCTGCTGCTCTGGCCCCTGGAGAAAGCGACGCTGGCTCTCCGCCTGGCGAAGGGTTTCTGGATCTTTTGGATAGTCATGGTGTTGACTTCCGCCGTGTTAGTTCTGGTGCAACGCATTTTTCGGATGGACCTCTACTCACGTTCTAATGCGTACGTGATCTCCGCAATGGTTGTCAGTGGCTTCCTGCAGGCAGGCTGGTCTGCATTTGCAGCGCTCCTCGTGGGCGACTTTACCGCGGATTCGTCCGCCTGGGTCGTGCTGTTGCTTTACGCCGTCGGCCTCGTTTCCTGTTACGTAGCCTCTGTAATAGTAGGCGCGTTTTACATGGGAGGGCTCTACCGAATGGTCAACCTGGCTCTCGCGTTTCTCAGCGTCGTGGTGTTCAGTTTGTGGCCCGCTGCCGGCCGGGCGATCTACGGTTGGTTCTTCGATATTTTTTGAGCGTTTGTTTGAGTAGGGAATCATGAAGAAGCTTATCCGATCATTCAGGGCGCTGGGTCCGTGGCTATCGCTGGCGGCGCCGATCCTTTTGCTTAGCATCCTGTGGGTACTCAAACGCCTGTGGCCGGGCCTCTTTTGCGTGGCGATGAACTCTGGTGGAAAAGAACTTATTTGCGGATCAGATTACAGCCACCCCGGTATAAATCTTCTACAGTCATTGGGGCTCTGTCTCTGGGTGCTGTTACTCGTAACTGGTGGGGTTGAGGTTTTCCGGCGCAGGGCCACTTGGCCCGCTGTCATCGCCTGGTCAGTTTCGGCGCTATTGCTCGTGGGTCTAGTAATGCTATGGCTCTCGCTTCCTGCCGTAGGATGTCCATGAAGAGTGAAAACGCCGAAGACGTTGGCCAATTTCAGCCCAGGGTTGGAGCGCAGCGACTCTACACAATCCTTAAGTAAAAACTAAGAATATAGTGCGCGGCTCTGGTTGAAAATAAAATGATACTTTTTCGCCTGCTCCTACCGCTTTAAGGGTTGGAAGAACACCAGCGGGAACATGCGGATCGTGGCGGGTAACACGCAGAGCGGCTCGGAGGCGGCAACGAGGCGAGGACGAGAGGGCCGAACACGATGGTCATGAAAGGTGCTGGCTCATTGAAGGCCAATGGCTTCTAAGGGAACCTGAGTAGTCGGCATCTTGCCGCTATTCTCCACTCATTCAACTGCTCAAGGAGAAGAATAATGAAGAATCAAAAGTTCAGTCGCGTCGCACGCCAATGCGCGATGCTGTGTGTCTGCCTGCTGGCGTTGACGGCAGGGGCGGTGATCTGTCAAGGGAAGACCAAAGGCAAGATAGTCGATCCCGGCGATCTTGGCGCTCCAAGCAAGTTCAACGTCGAAGGCTCAACTGCCCAAACGACGGAAGTTGACCCGAAGATTGTTAAAGTTCTGGAAGCGGCGGCAGCGGCGACAGAGCACACGGGGAAAAATTTGGTGTTCCCCTCCAGCACGGGTACTTCATTTGCGATCTTGCTGTTTCCAGAGACTGCCAAAGTCACCAAAGAGGATGTAGGTCGCGGCGTTGACATCGGAGTGATCTACGTCGCCACGGGTAGCGAGGAACTGCCTGCGGGGTATTACTACGTCAAACTCTCAGAGCAACCTGTAGAAGCTGGCGGTGACGCGGGAACAGCCAAGCCGATGTATGCGATCATGCTAACCCAAGCGCAACCGGGCACCGCCAGGGAGGCTGGCAGCGGCAATGCGACCGGGAGAAGACAGTACAGACCAATAGTAATTAGACACGATATTGATAAAACGACTCCTCTGCTCGACATGTCCACGCTCGGTGGAGACATCTTGGCGGCAGTCGAGCAATCCATCATCAACACCACAAAATCGAACGTCAAAAGAGCACTAAACGATCCATCTCTGACTGACCGTTTTGCCTGTGCTGCGAGCCGAACGTTATGATCAGCTGAAAGTTCGCCTTCATGCAGCCTACGAAAGGGAGTTGATAAGATTCTTTCTTCTACAATGTGTTCCCAACGAGCGTGAGGGGGCAAAAGGACGTGGTCGCTGAGAAATTCTGGTTCCAAGTTGAGGAGAGAGACTGGGATAACATTGTTAAGGAGGTACGAAAGAAGTTCCTGGGCAGTGTCATAGAGATGAAGTTGAAGTAGTCGGTGATTCAATATTAGAAAGTCGACATATGGGGATTCGGTTAAATACAGCTTCTGTTCCTCGACTTGAATGCTGATTGCGCACCGCAGCTGAAGCGCAGCGTTAGCCGCCTTCTCGTTTGCAGAAGCCGGGAAACTGATGAGAAAAACAATCGCGCTACTTCTGATTCTTCTCTTACCAGGATTGCTGTTGGGGCAAACAACGGCAATTCAGTCTACACGTCCTCTCGCCATAACCCACATTACGGTTATCGACGTAACCGGCGAACCTTCAAAGTCTAAGATGACGGTGATCATCGCGGGCGATCGGATCGCGTTTGTCGGCAAAAGCGGAGAGGTACGGGTGCCGAAAAACGCGCTGGTTATTGATGCGAGGGGTAAGTTTCTGATTCCGGGTTTGTGGGATATGCACACCCACGCCGCGAGTGCGGGAGGTCGGACGCTACGTTTTTGGAAGTTGTTTCTTGCGCACGGGATTACCGGGACGCGCGAAATGGGAAATGACTTAAAGAGTTTAGAATTCGGCATAGCAGAGGCAAAAAGACTGCCGACTCTCGCGCCCCGCATCGTTTGGTCGAGTCCGATGCTCGATGGCGATCCGCCGATGTATGACAGCGGAATCGGCATTGCCACGGAAACAGAGGCGCGCGCGCGCGTTCGTGAAATGCGCGCGGCGGGATTTGATTTCCTGAAGATTTACAACGGACTGAAGCGCGAGGTTTTCTTCGCCATCGCCGACGAAAGCCGGCGACTAGGCATCCGGATCGCCGGCGAGATTCCTGATTCCGTCACCCCCATCGAAGCGGCTGAAGCGGGAATGCTCAGTTTTGAGCATTTATGGAATGTGTTTGAATTTTGCGTTCCCGGCGCCTACTCCCAGCGCGATAAGTTGCGCTCACTCGAACGTGAGAAGGCGTCGGCAGGCGAAAAGCGCGCGGTCCGGAATCTAACCGACCAGCTCTGGCTGACTACTTATGACGCTCGCTGCGCGGAGAGGTTGATTGCCGGCCTCCGCCAAAGGGGGACTTGGCTCGTCCCGACGCTGGCTATCAATCGCAATTATTCTCATATGGAAAAAGAGCCGCGCCTCGACGACCCGAGGCGAAAATGGGTTCCGGCAAAATTTCTCGCTTATTGGAACGAACGGCGAACCGAGTTCCTCGCCGGATATGGACCGGAAAGCGCGAAGGCCTGGCACGCCCGTTATCGAGCGGAGGCCGATTTGGTGCGGCGCTTCTCAGATGCCGGCGGCGGCATTCTCGCCGGCAGCGACGCCACCGACTGGGAGCCGTTTATTTATCCGGGAGCGAGTTTGCACGACGAACTGAGCCTGCTAGTTGAAGCGGGTTTGTCGCCGCTCAAAGCGCTGCAAAGCGCGACCATTAACCCGGCAATTTTTTTAGGCAGAGACAAGGAACTAGGCACTATTGAAAAAGGCAAACTGGCTGATTTGGTGTTACTCGACGCCAACCCGCTCGAAAACATTGCCAACACGAGACGCATCAACGGGGTCATTGCGGGTGGCAGGTACTTGCCGCAGACGGTATTACGCAAGTTACTTGCAGAAGCCGAAGTCGATGCCAATGAAATAAAGCCGCGCTGAGTAGTCAGGTGATGTCTACAAACGGACGGAGCGAGGATATTTATCAAAGTAGACTGGCACGCCAACCCAGAGCAACAGCCTGCGGCGGTATCGATGGTTGGATGATAATGTAGGGCGATGAATATTCGACTGCTTCGCACTGGCGAAAACGATCTCGCGTTTGTTGTCGGTGCAGAACAGCACGCGGAGAACCGTTCATTTGTCACCGTGTGGACGCGCGAGCAACATCTCGAGACGCTAACCTCCGTTGATTTGTCTCATCTGATCATCGAAAGCATTCCTGATGCGAGCCGAGTTGGTTACATCATCCTGGCAGGATTGGCAGACGCAAACCAAAGCATCGAGCTCCGGCGAATTGTGGTGACCGCAAAGGGCAAAGGGTATGGGAGAGAAGCCCTGCGCTTGATCAAGAGTCTGGTGTTTGAAAAGTTGAAAGCGCATCGCCTATGGCTTGACGTGAAGGAGCATAACGCTCGCGCAAGGCGTTTGTATGAGTCGGAAGGTTTCGTGGCGGAAGGCGTGTTGCGAGAGTGCGTCAAGGCGGAAGGTGGTTTTGAGTCACTGGTCTTGATGTCAATATTGGCGGATGAGTTTCGCGAAAATCCACCCAGCTACGCCGAAGGCGTTGTTTAGTTTCAGCCCAGGGTAGTCGCTGTGCTCCAACTCTCGGCTGAAGTTAGCCAACGCTTTCAGCGTTCTTTTTTCTTATCGTAGACCCAAACCGATTAGTGAGATCCTGCTTTTTGAAAGCGCGGCGCGATTGCCTCGAGCCAACGATCCATTTCTGCTTGCGCCAACCAACGACCTTTGATCATTACGCCGGCGCGCCGTTCAGTGTTAACAATGTTTTCGAGAGGGTTGGCTTCGAGCAAGACCAGGTCAGCGCGTTTGCCTTTTTCAATCGTACCGGTTGTTTGCAGAGAGCCGAAAAACTCCGCCGGGTTCCGCGTCGCGCTGGCGAGCACTGCGTAATTCCCGAGCCCTGCCTCGCTTAAGGTGCGCAGTTCGCGGTGTAGCGTGTAGCCGTAAAGCATCAACCACTCAGGTGTGTCAGACCCGGCCATGATCTTTCCGCCCGCATCGTGAATTGTTTTCACCAGCAGGTCTCGGAGGCGCACATATTTCGCGCGCCGCTCTGGAGATGCCGCCGTAGCCCAGTAACGCTTGTTTACTCCGAGCCAAAAATCTTTCGTCTTCTGCGTATAGAAACGGATGTCCGGTTGCGCATGGATCTCGGCTTCAGTACGACCGATGCCGAAGGTGTATTTGAAGAGCGTTAAGGTTGGGGTGGAAAACGGATTCGCGCGAACACTCGCGCGCGCCAGTTCGGGGATTTTGCTTTCGTCGATGTGGTCCAGACTCAACCAGCTTTCAGGTTTATAGAGATAGACGTCCGAAACGGAGCCTTTGGCGAGGAGAGGGTCCGGCAAGAGTGCTTCGAGATACGAATCGAGGTGCTCGATCTGCTGGCGTGATTTGAGGGCGCGACTAAGTCCCACCGAGCGGCTGTCGGCGTGTCCCACGACGCGGATGTTTTGCCTGGCGGCTTCGTCAACAATCGCTTCATAAACCTCGGGCTTGAGGTTGGTAGTCATCTTTAAGTAGTCGTAACCCGCCTGTTTCGCTTTGCGAACGGAGTCGCGAGCTTCGGTTTCGTTTGTAACGACATATGCATTACTGGATTTCTTGCCGATGAACTGCGGACTCGCCGCATAAATTGTCGGCGCCAAAATCTCGTTGCGCGCTGATTTTTCTCGCCAGATGAGTTGCTCAGGTGTGCCGTTCATTAAACGAATGGTCGTTACGCCGTGCGCCAACATGATCCTGAATTCGTCCAGGGCGAGCTCCTCGGGGAATTCGTCCTCATCGGAAAAAAGGTGGACGTGCATGTCCATTAGGCCAGGAATTAAAAACCTGCCCGTCCCTTCGATTGTCGGAACGCCTCTGGGGACCTTCACTCGTTTCGCGTCTCCCACCACGGCAATCAATCCATTGCGAACGATGACCGTTTGATTCGTGAGCACGCGTTCCCGGTCCATTGGGATAACGGAGACGTTGACGAAGGCTACTGCGTCGGGTTGCTGCGACTTCGTTTGCGCGGACACCAGGGTTGCGAGCGACAGAATGAACAATAACAAAATGGGTTTCTTCATTTCGAAATTCTCCCGATGTTTTCAGTGTGGTCCGCGCCGCAGCTCCCGCATGAGGAGTCATTAAAACCAGGTTCTGGTGCAACTTGCTTTGCGCCCTTTGTGAAACCTTTTGCGTCCTTTGCGGTAAGGTCCTGAAGATCATGCAAAACCGAAAAGGTCGCAACGCCAGACGCGGAGTTTCGCAAATGATTGCATCAGGCGGTTGTAAAAACATTCGTTGTAAAAACATTCTACGCCAGGCGCGGCATTTTATTGTGCGATGAAGGTTTGAACTGGACGAAAGCGATGACGATCTGGCTTTCCTCTACCTTGGTTGTCTAGAATGGCCCGAGATCATGAACAAACTCTGGCTGATTATCAAACGTGAATACTCGACGCGAGTAAAATCCAAGGGCTTTGTGGTCGGCACAATTCTTACGCCTTTGTTGTTTGCATCCTTAATTTTCTTGCCAGCTCTCCTGGCAGGAAAAACCAATCCCACGAATTACACTGTCGCGGTCCTCGACCTTACCGAAGAAGCGTCAATTTACGAACGCGTAGAAAGCTTGTTGAATGTGGACAATAAGAGTTTCGCCCGTTTCCAAATGCGACGAGAGCCCATTAGCGACCATCAACTTGAAACTCGCCGGCGCCAACTCAACGACGAAATAACCGAAGGCAAGTTGAATGTCTATGTTGTGATTCCCGCTTCCGTGCTGCACGAAGGGCGAATTAGTTATCACGCAAAGAATGTCGGTGACTTGATTGCCGAAACGCGTGTGGAAAATGCTTTCAATACGGCCGTCGCCGAACAGCGGATGCGACGGGCAGGTCTGGACGCTAAACAGATCGGAGAGTTAAACCGAAAGCTGTTGATGGAAAAGTTTAACGAACGCGGCGAGGGCAAAACCTGGGGAAGAATTATTATGGCTTTGCTCTTGCTCGGTATTCTTTCGCTCACAGTTTTTGCTTATGGTGGCAGCATCATGAGTGCGGTGATCGAAGAAAAGCAGTCGCGTTTGATGGAAGTGTTAGTCTCTTCCGTCGCGCCATTTACGTTACTGCTCGGCAAACTAATCGGCGTCGGGTTGGTTGGTCTGACGCAATATTCAATCTGGGCAGCTTGCGGAATACTCTTGAGCGTAGTCAGCGCCTCGCAATACGCGATGGGCAAGTTGGGGTTGCCGCAGATCTCAGTTTCACTGATGTCCTTCTTTGTGATCTTTTTCCTGTTGGGCTATTTCCTTTACGCCACTCTGTATGCAACGGTGGGAGCGTTAGTGTCAGACGAAGAGGACGGACAACGGCTGCAGATTCCTTTGATGGCGCTCATATTTTTGGCCTTGGGAGCCTCAAGCATTGTTTGGCGTGAACCGGATAGCCTCGCGGCAACCGCAATTTCATTCTTCCCGCTCTTCACCCCGTTTGCGATGTTCTTGAGAATTGCGATTCAGGAACCACCGTTATGGCAGATCGTGCTTGCGATTGTGCTGACGATTACCAGCATTTTAGGAGCGGTTTGGATAGCGGCAAAAATCTACCGCGTCGGAGTGCTAATGTACGGCAAGCCACCGACCTTGCCGGAAGTGATAAAATGGCTGAAATATAGTTAGGAATCTCTAACCACAATCGATTGAGGGAGATATTAATATGAGTCCATCCAAAGGCATCAATCCGGTTCAACACTCCGAACGCAAAGGTAACAAGAAGGCGGCCAAGGCAACGGAAAAGCCAGCCAAGGCACAAAAGAAAAAGCCAAAGAAAGCCTAAGGCCTGGAAGAGATGGAAGGGCTTTCGCGAGGTCGAAAGAGCGTGGCAGCCAAGCTGGCGCACAGATACCGGACTCACGGAACCATCTACGGGTTCTTTCGTGTGACTTAGTGTAATTTCGTGGATCGTTTTGTTCCTAACTCAAGCTAACGATCCACGAAATAACACGAAATCTCACGAACCAATGGACAATTCCAATGCCCGCTCTCCTCTTGCTGCGGTATAAGATCTTCGAACGCGGAAGGGAAGCCGCATGGTCATGAATGATTTCGAGAATCCCAGCGAAGCTATGCGCAGCGAGCACCCGCGTCCATTCGACACCATCCTTTACGGTGGTCTGGTTGTCGGAATACTTGACGGTCTGTTTGCCCTGGTCTTTTACGCGCTCATCCGTGGCGCAAATCCAATGCGGATATTCCAGACCGTGGCGGCGGGATTGCTTGGCAGACCAAGTGCGCATGAAGGCGGAACTAAAACTTTTCTGCTGGGGATTCTCCTTCATTTTGCGGTTGCGACCTGCATCGCTGCAGTCTTCTACCTCGCCAGCCGCATCCTGCCGTTATTAATTCGTCACGCCGTGGTCAGCGGATTGATCTACGGGATGATCGCCTACCTGGTGATGAACTATGTAGTCGTTCCACTTTCAGCTATCAGAAGAAGTCCGGGGCCGATACGGTTACCCATCTTTCTCACTGAAATCATCGGGCACGCTCTGTTGGTCGGACTACCAATTGCTCTGCTGGCAAGGCGATCTGCTAAAGCGAATAAGCGATGAAGCAAGGAATGCTATCGGGTCCTGACCAGACGGAATGGTTTGCAGCTACGCCGAAGGCGTTGGCTAGTTTCAGCCCAGGGTTGGAGCGTAGCGACTACCCTGGGATCACGAATCACGTGATCATCCTTTGCAACGCTGAAGGCGTTGCGTGATTTAGACCGGCTTCGTTTCGCAACGCTTTCAGCGTTGCAAAGGTAATTCTTTTACTCATGATCCCCAGGGTAGTCGCTGCGCTCCAACCCTGGGCTGAAGTTAGCCAACGCTTTCAGCGTTTTAACGACCAGAATGAGTGCTTGCTTTATTAGATAGCCTTGCAACAATCTTTGGACCATCACGAGTATCACGGTGGGTCGAGCACCCAGTCGTTACCGCTCTCGGTTCTGTATTCTCCCTCCCAGCCCAGTACTCGTTTTCTGCCTCTCGCAATCGTCTTGGTAAGTTACGGTCTGGCGATGACCAGCGGATTCGCTTCCAATTCTCGTCTATAAAAAACGCGCGGACGCTGAACGCTGCGTTTCTGCGGGTCGGCTATATTTTGCTCGCCGTCGGTAAAAGCGATTTCCAAACCAACGCCGCGGCTTTGCTTCATCTTTTCTTCCTGCATTCGCGGCACTCGCTCAGTGGCGAAGTCCAGCCACTCTCTCACGATCAAAATCCCGTCTTTTGGCTCGCGATCCGCAACTGGTGTCTTGAGTCCCTCCTCAAGTAGTGCGTAAGTCAGGAGGCCGTGACCCAATTGTGCGGCTTCGAGCGCAGCCTGGTAACTCTGCGCTGCGGTGAGAATATACATTCCCTTCTCGTAGGCGAGTTGGGCCAGCCCTTTGGAATTCATTGGACCGCGACGCTTCTCCTCCGCCTCCAGCGCTTGTCCCGAATTGCAGGCATCGATGACAAGTAAAAGGTGACCGGCATCCATACCCTCGACCGCTTCCTCCAACTCAATATCGGAGATGCTGTGTGAAAGAATTGACTGCAACCCCTGCTCATTCAACCTGGTCCTTTCTCCTGTGTAGCCGAGATCATGCGGGATCAGGTAAAAACGCTGCGCCTGCGCCGTGCCATGGCCGGCAAAGTAAATGATTACGGTGTCTTCGGGTTCGGCGCGCTTGAAACGATCGAGCGGAGTTGTTTTGAGAGTCGGGGGCGCGGGCACGCCTGACAATCGACGTATCGCTGCCAGGATGTTTGCCTTGGTTGCGTTCTCATTGAGTAGCGGCAAGACTTCGATCCGTTCAAACTGCGCCAGTTGTGTTTGCCGCAGTCGCACTTCCTCTCCAAAGCTTTGGGCATCGGCCACTGCATACTTCAAGTTGTATTGCGCGTTTGCATACTCATTCACGCCAACGGCAATGATGTAAGCCGTGCCGGCACGTTTCAAACTATCGGCACCCGCCAAGGCCAACTGCGCGTCTTTGCTCTTGACGTTATCTTTATTAAAGGCGTAGGCCGTCAGACGATTCGCTCCAGCCGTAACTGTGATCTCTTCCTCAAGCGTGGCGACGCTCCGCCCCTTTAGCACATCCCCGTGCCACACCTTCAGCAGAGAACCATTGCGGAACAAACGAACGTCACGAGCGCCGCTGCCCTGCGGATGATCTTTATCCGCAGCTGCGTCAGTCACTTCGACCTTGACCTTGACCACGCGTGCGGTTATCCCCGAGACCGACGCCGGAGCCTCGACCAACGTTAATTTCACTACTGGCTGGCGGCGATCTTTCTTTGAAACGTCCTGGGAAATGGTCGGACGTTTGCCCGCGAGTATGTCAGCCAGCAAACCGGGATAATAAAACTCATTGAAGAACCACTCGATGGGCGCAACGTTGAAGGTGTCCTGGTTGTAGCGCCAAAGAATTTGGTTCCACGAAACGGGTGTGCCGTCAAATAGACCCTGCGGCGTCACGACCATCCATTCGCCGCCGTCGTCGAGCGAAATAAGCGTTAACAAATGCTCCCCGGTGTTGGCGTCCCATAAAAAGGTACCGCCGTCATCACTTGCCGAAGCCAGCAGGCGTCCATCAGGACTGAAATCGATCGAGTCGATATTAGTTGTATGACCGGCGAGAGTGCGCAATTCGCGCCGTGCCGCTACGTCCCAAATCTTGATTGTGTCATCGCTGCCGCTCGTTGCCAGAAAACGGCCATCACGACTGAAGGCAACTTGCGTTACGGCTTTCCCGTGACCCTTAAGAGACCCAATTTCCTGGCCGCTGGCTACGTCCCAGAGCTGCACCCGGCCGATCGCTTCCACTTTCATATTCTTCATGAACTCGTCCGGATCGGTCGGTTGCCTTTTGGAGTTCTTCGTTCGGTTTCCTGATCCGAGCGCATCTGCCATCAGCTCGTCCATGTTTGTCTTCGACTCAACACCGCCAGTTGCAAGTATCTTGCCGTCAGGGCTGAAGGCTACCGAGGTAACCGAACGGCCCATCGTGCCCGCCGACATTGTCCCCATCATGCTCGACATCATCTCGGTGATATCGGCGATATTCGGCATGCCCGCCATTGAAGGCATCGAGCCTGGTTTGGGCATTGACCGTCCTTTGGACTTCGGATCCATAATGCCGGGATTGGCGGGGCTACCGAGGCTGGGAATGTTTTTCATCAGCTTCGCCATAGGTGAAGAAGTGAGATCGCGCAGCTTACTCCCGGAAGCTGTGTCCCAAAGCGAAAGCTCGCCCGTGCTGCCGATGCTTGCCAGGGTTTTCCCGTCGGCGCTGAAGCCCGCTCCGCTCGCACTACTTCCAATCGTCAACGAAAGCTCACGCCCCGTCTTCACATCCCAAATCTTAATTTGATTCTCGTTGCCGCCTGCGCCGTAGCTCGCAGGTTTTTGCATCTGCTCCTGATCGATGCCGTAAGTGGTCATGAGCATCGTCCCGTCAGGGCTGAAGCTGGCGCGCTGAACGATCCCGCCTTTAGTAGCCGGCTTGAGGGTTTGCACTTGCCGTCCCGCAGGTATCTCCGTAATCGAGACGGTGTTGCTATTCAAAGCGAAGGTGGCAAGCAATTTTCCGTCCGGGCTCGGCACGCCTACCGTGTTGTCGGATGGTGCGGCAGCGATGCGCAAGCCACGGCCAGTGCGTAGATCCCAACGCGTGCGTCCACCGGAAGCGAGTTGGGTTCCGTCGGCGCTGAACGCAACCTTGTAGGCCATGTTCGTGCGGCCGTTCATCTTGAGGATTTGTTTGCCCGTCTCGGCGTCCCAGAGGATCGTTGGAGTATCGAAACCTCCGGTTGCAATCCTTTTTCCGTCTTCGCTGAAACTGACACTAACCAGAGTATCAACCTGCGAGGGAAACAGACCGCTGTTGGGTAAATTCAACACAGGAAGCTCCTGGCCCGTTGAGGTATCCCAACGTCTCAAGGCGTAGCCTTCCACGAGCACCAGTCGTCTCCCATCGCGGCTGAATGCGACCGGCGCAAATTCCTGCGCGGTCACTCCCAACTTTCTTTCGCTCCGCTTCGAACTTAGATCCCAGAGTTTTACCTGCTTGTCGACGACACCTGAGATGAGCAAACGTCCGTCGGACGTGAACGCTATCTCGGCCGGACCTGATTCTTCATCCGCGAGTTCTACCGAGCGTAATTCGCGCCCGCTCGCGATATCCCAAACTCTGGCTGCTGGTTTTTCTGAACTCGTTACCACGCTCACAAATTGCTTGCCGTCCGGGCTGATTGCCACGCCTCCATCGCCGCCAGTGATACTTGACATGCTCATAGTGGTTGATCCCAGCGTGCGCAGCTCTCGCCCGCTGGCGACGTCCCAAATTCTGATGGCGTCACTGACGGTAACTATCTGGCCGTCGGCCGTAAAGGCGATGAAGTAAACTCCGATTGAAGAAGCAAACGAACCCTGCGGGCCAGCGAGTGTTTGCAGTTCTCGCCCGCTGGTCACATCCCAAATTCTTACAGAGTTGTCTCCGGCCGCGGCCGCTACCAACCGGCTGTCGCGACTGAAAACGACATAAGGAGACATACCCAGCGCGCTTTGGGTGCCGCTCGACAGGTTGCGTAACTCGCGGCCTGTTGCGGTCTCCCAAAGCTTGATGGTGCTGCTGCGAAACGTACGGGTGGCAAGAAGGCGGCCGTCGGGACTAAAGACAAGTCGCGTTGCTCCCATGAAGCCGTTGTAGCCTGTTTGGAGTATGAGTTCGGGTTTGGCTTCTCTCGTTTGCGACAACGACGGAGCATTGCTTGTCCCACCGGCACTCTGAATGCCGAGCCCACGGTTATCGGGTGTTGGCGTCGCTGAAGGCGCCTGCCCGAGAGCGGCACCAGCCGCTGCAGTGAATAGAATTAGTATCAAGACCGGCTTGTGATACATGGCCATAGGCAATCCGCAATGCAAACTGTTTCTTGTTCCCATAAAAATGTTTTTCCTGGTGTCGATGCCTAACCGGGGAACTTCACTTCAGCAGTATTCACCCACCCGGCGTGCTCAGGCAACTAATACAGGTCGCTAACACCAACGATGTTGGCTGCCGGCGTCTCTGCTCTGGTGATGAGCCACACGATCGAGTGACAACGAGTGATGAGTGATGAGTGATGAGTGATGAGTGATGTTAACAGGTGGGGGTTGTAACGGTTGATCAAGATTGAGGTTATGGACATGAGTCGGTTTTGCAACTACGCCGAAGGCGTTGGCTAGTTTCAGCCCAGGGTTGGAGCCCGAGCGACTACCCTGGGATCAAAGTCACCCAAACTACATTTTGCAACGCTGAAAGAGTTGCGTTCTCACGACGCGACCTTGCAACGCTTTCAGCGTTGCACATACATTTTGTTGCTCGTGATCCCAGGGTAGTCGCTGCGCTCCAACCCTGGGCTGAAGTTAGCCAACGCTTTCGACGTTCATGCTTGATAAGTTCTACATTCGTATTCGAATGCTGCCGGCATTACTGACCTGTGCGTGAGCTTTTATCGTGACGGTACACGTACCGACCGCAAGGGTGTCGGGCAATCTGAAGGTCACTTGAGTAAACGCAGACGCCGGCCGCACATCTTCTGCGGGAACCTCGAAGCTTTGATTGTTAGCGTCCACCAGCTGAACGATGACTGAGGATGAAGGTTCGCCTGGATTTAGATGCAGCCCCGAGGCAAACACAGTGACGCGTGTGTTTCGATCGGCACCGCGGTTGAGGACGTGGGTGTTCACTACTGGAAACGGGTCTCTGATAGATAATAATGAATCCAAAGCTGCCGCTTGAGTTAACACCGGACCCGATGCCTCCAGCAACAGCATTGGCGCGGACGGCTCATGCAGGGCATACCGTCCACCTGTGTTCAAGCGAAGGAAATTGCTGTCGTCTCCACCCCAGACGATCATTTCGGTGCCGGTCCAGATGGCAGTGAGATAGATTCTCGCAGTCGGCGCATTGGTATCGCAGGTCGCGATCCAGGAGTTGGCCGCGGTGCTGTACCGTCCACCTACCAGGAATCGGCCCCAGGTAATCATCTCAGTGCCGCTCCAGACTGCGACGTGCTGAGCTCGCCCGACCGGCGCATTCGTGTTAGTGGTCGGCGTCCAGCTATTAGTGACGGGATCATATCTGCCGCCGGTGTTTGGAAATCCCGAGCTGAACCCTCCCCAGACAATCATTTCACTTCCGTTCCAGACTGCGACGTGTTCACCTCGTGCTGTCGGAGAATTTGTGGCGCTAGTAGCTGTCCAGCTATCGGTAACGGGATTGTATCTGCCGCCAGAGTTGAGTAGGGTGCCGCTCGTGGAACCTCCCCAGATAATCATCTCGCTGCCGCTCCAGACAGCGGTGTGATAGCTTCGCGGCGCCGGTGCGTTTGTGGTGCTGGTAGTGGTCCACGTATCTGTGTTGGGATTGTATCTGCCGCCCGAGTTTCCTCCTCCAGAGCCTCCCCAGACGATCATTTCGCTTCCTGTCCAAACCGTGGTCTGAAGCGTTCCCCCTTGCGGGGCATTCACGGTGCTGATGCTGCTCCAACTGTCTGTGCTGGGATTGTAGCGACCGCCGGTCTGTAGCTGGTTGAAGCTGCTGGTGACGCCGCCCCAAACAATCATCTCACTGCCGGTCCACACGGCTGAATGATAGAACCGCAAATCCGGTACATTCGTTGAGCTCATCGCGGTCCAGGTATCCGTGCTCGGGTTGTATCGGGCGCCGTTGTTGAAAGCATTGCCCGATTGGTTCTGACCGCCCCAGATTATCATTTCGGTGCCGGTCCAGACCGCGGTGTGAAACCGGCGTCCGGAGGGCGCGTTAGTCGTGCTGGTCGGACTCCACAGATCATCGAGACATGGAGGTGTCGGCGTTGGTGTGGGAGTGGGCGTAGGAGTCGGCGTGGGTGTGGGTGTTGGTGTCGGAGTCGGTGTTGGAGTTGGCGTCGCGACAACGCCCGTTGCGTTCCAGTTGAGCGTGATATTTCCGTACTCACCATTCCAGCCATCAATGGCAATGCGATAGGTCGTGCCTGCAGTGATATTAAACTGAACGCGACTGGCTTTGTTTTGACCGTTGACGATGTCGTCGTTCGCGGCGATGTTCAGGAGTTGACCCACTGCGCCGCCGGTATAAGCCGCGAGAGTTGTATCGAAGTCACTGCCGATGGTGTCGATGGTTATCTGCCCATTGACGGGCGACAACCAGGAATACCAAACCGATTTATCTCCAGTGAAACCTGCGTGATTGGATTCACCGCCCTCTCGAGTGGCGCTAACGTTGCTGCCCGTCGATGTTCCCGAATTATTCTGCAGCCCTATCCAGTTAATGAAGTTGTCATTTGGCGGTCGTACCGGCGCCGGCCCACCTATTGAGTAACCAAACAGGTCGATCGCCATCATGTCGTTTTCGCTGATCGTCCTTCGTAGGCCGCGCCCGAGCGTTGGATCCATCACGCCAATGTAGGGACGCGTGGAAAAGAGGGCATCGTCTTTCCAGTGACTTGACTGTCGCCCGTCGCCGTCGCCGGGTCCGGGATCTGGACCACCCGTCGAGAGTGCCAGCTCAAGCGTCGCAAACGTGCTCGTCTGGTTGGTGAAGAATGCCTGATTGCCGCCTATGGACATCACTCGGGTGGCGGTGCCGAACGTTGCCATGCTGGCTACCGAAGGTCGGAAGCGGAACAGATCCCACACCGCCACAGGCGAAGCTGCGTCTCCGCCTGCGTCAGAAATGAAGCCAATCGCGTGGCCGATCTCGTGCGAGGCTACTGAGTCAAAATCTGTTAGACCAGACGAGACTCCGTCGTCGGGGCTAAAGTCGAATTGGAAAGCAGAGTTGAAGCCGATGCCGGCGTCGCCCTGGCCCAGGGGCAGTGAATCGGGATCAGAAATGTCGGCCACGATTCCGAGCGCGCGTGCGTTTGGCTCGCTGAGCACCACAGTGGTGACATTGGAGGTCGTGCCATTGAAGTCTACAGGAACAGCGGTGGCAGGCAGCGCGTTGTAAAGCTGTTGCTCGACTGCTGTGGACGCGCCATTGATCAGTCTTTGCCGAAGATCAGAATAAGGACCAGTCACGGCCGACAGTCCGGTCGCGCCGAGAATGCCGGGATCGGGATAGGGTTGACCAAAAAACGTTGTGCCGTAGTCGACGTCGATGACCACCGTGATCGGGGTCGAGATGATGGCCTCCCATCGATTCGCGGCCACTATAAACGCGTTCTTCGCAGTCTGATTTTCTTCCAGCTGAGTGGTGCCGTGTAACACGATACGCAGTCCAGCTGAGAGGCGAAGCGGCAAGCCCGCTGCTTCGTCCGAAGTCCACAGCTCGCCTTGATAAGGCCTGTCCTTGCGGCGAGGAGCGCCGGAATAAATTACTCGCGTCGGTCCCCCGCCGTTGCGCGGAACGGTCGTACTACGCTCTTCCGACATCGCATCGCGACAAATAGTCTCTCCGCGTTCGTTTTGAGAGACAACAAATGATCGGATACGGGTTGCGGTGTCGGTCGTTGGAGTCCAGCGGTCTTGCGCCGAGGTCGAGGGAGTCACGACTAACAGGAGCAAGGAAACCAGTAAGCCGCTTCCTACCATCGCGATGACGGGGTGACATGAAACTGACTTTCGAATGAACTTATTGCGATGAAGAAATGAGGAAGACATGTTGCGGCGTTTCCTTCCGATAAATCCGCTTGTTTCATTGACCGCGCCTTCAGGGTTATCTGCGAGTCAACTAGCGCCTCATGAAGCGCGAATCTTAGCACAGCGGCTCGTCTGGCAGCGGATACCCTGGATAAGTTGAGGAGACTTTGAGAGTTTCCCGTACTAGCAACGATTACAGAGGACAGTTAGGTGATTGAAATAGTGGCGTCCCTAACCATTCCGAGTTGGAACCAGATTATCTCTTGGCTAAAGGAAATGGAAAGTCTCCGCACTATTGCGGCTTAGGGTCTTAAACGCCCTAGAGAAGCAGCAAACGGTCAATACTGCCTACTCCCAGCGGGGATTGGAACACCTGAGTTGGAAGGCCGAAATAAGGGACTGCAAGCTGAGCGAAAGCGGGGCAGGTTAGAGGGATGTAGCACAAATGGGCTGGGAGAAACGAGGCAATCATTCTTACTACTATCGCAAGGAGCGCGAAGGCCCACGCGTGAAGTCTGTGTATGTTGGCCGGGGCGAGATCGCAAACATGGTCTCGAATCTTCAAACCACTTCGACGGTTCTCGAAAAAGCGATCGGCATGGCGTACCCCTCCGAGCTAGATGCGCTAAAAGAGCAAGACGCAACCATCGAGCAATATTGTCGGCTAGTCAACGTGATAACGGAGGCCTCGTTCCTTGCTTTAGGTTTTCATACCCATAAGCGGCAATGGAGGAAGCGAAGACAATGAAATCTATCGCAGAGACATCGATCAGTCGTGAGACTGAGAAGATAACTCAACAATTTCACGGCCTACTAGCCAAAGTAAATAAGGACAATCCCCGGCCTGAGGACGTTAAGGACTTTTCTGATCTTCTTCACAAGCATAAGGATCTGAGGTTGTGGAAGCGAATTATGGGTATGGGTGCACTTGCCGAACATAATGCACTTGAAAATATCCTGGGGAACGCGGGCCAAGGATCGCTGGAGTGTTGGAAGCTGAGGCTAGAAGGCATGAGAGCCGATCTAGGTCACGCTGACTCGCCCTTGTTGGAACAGTTGTTAATTCAGCACATCACCCTCTGCTGGCTGAATCTTAATTCGATTGAGTTCAAGCATTCAAACATAATGAAACAATCGATCACTTTGACTTTGGGATTGTACTGGGACAAAAGGTTAACGGCCGCTCAAAGGCGCTTTAATCGTGCATGTGAAAGCCTTGCGCGAGTGCGCCGATTGTCTCGCAGAATTCCAGTTCAAGTAAACATCGCCGCGAACGGCGGACAACAAATCAACGTCGCGAGCGAGGGCTGATGCTTCACAGGGCCAAAACAATTTTTCGGCGCGGTTACCTTGCAGCAAGTGACGCTCATGATCTCGCACATGAAGCTCGCCGCCCGGCTCTGATTCTTAGGTAGGGTGGGGATGGGTCTGCATTGAACGGGCCAATGCCTCTATCACTGGAAGCATTGAGCGAGATAGTCTCCCGACGAGCCGATCTCAACCTCCTCGACGCAGCATGATTCCCTCGATCCCTCTGGCTTGGCCTCGGTATGTGCTCGTCGCTCGCTGTGATTGGCATACCTCATGAACTGAATAAGAGAATTTGCTAACAACATACCTACAACTGTTTATTGACAAAGCAAATCTGGAAGCGTATAAGTCCGGCGGTAAGCTCTAAAGGAATTAAACTTTCACCTGTTAGCAGAGGCGCTCTAGCCGAACCATTCCTCTGTTAGTCCACGAGCTAGCGGGTTATCTCAATCGTCTTTTGGGTTCGCTCAGCCTACTTCCAAGAATTGGAGAAATGAAATGCAGAGAATCCTTACTGGCCTTATCTTGTTGGCTATCTCTATTGTGGTTTTTTATACCGTGCTTACCGAACGGAGCGGCCAGGTGTCCCTCAAAATAAAAGATATTCGCGAACACGGTCTCGTTATTGTAGGGCGAGCCGATTCTGATTTTGAGAGTTTGAGAAGCAACCTGTCAGAGAAAGGAGTTCGCCTTGACCTCTCGATTCAGCCGTATGTATTCATCAAGAATCTTGGCAACAAGAGGGCGATTGCGTACTCACTAAAATGGGAATTGCTCAAAGATGACGGACGGGTTGTATCAAAGAGCAGGAGCTATTCGCGCGAAGATATATTGATGGGAAAAGAAGCACCCGAAAATGCAAATGACGAAATAATCTTGCGGCCTAATACCGCACGTCTCTTTTCATTGTTCGGATATGGAGATGGCCAGGAGATACCGCTGGCAGCGGTTAGTAAAACCGGAAGAGGTTCCGATACTGAAATGCTTCAGAAGCTGGACCAAACGGACCTTGTAACGCGAGCCGGAAATGAGTTGGAGCACACCGTAAGCGTAACGGTTTCAATCGATGGGGCTTTCTTTGAGGATGGCACTTTTGTCGGACCTAATACTACGAGTTTTTTCGAACGAACAAGCACAAAACTCGATGCCAGGAACAATATGCTTGAGGAGATATTAAGGCGTTTGAATCAGGGTGACACGCCTGCAGATGTAATGAAGTACTTGAAAGCCAAGTCAGACAGTCTTAGCGAATCTAAGCCGCCACCCGGGCGCAAGGCGAAATCTGAGGAAATCTACAAGTATCAGGAGAAGAAATTTCTTGATGATGCTTTGGGAATGGGGGAGGCAACTGGAAACGACGAACAGGCTGTTCGGCGAATACTTGAGTATAACAAACCTACCCGTCATTTGAAGTTGCGTAAGGTGGACTAAGTATCCGGTCTCTTCACCGCCTTCAATTAGAAGGCCTCTGGAGTGTCTATGAGAAGCCCTATAAATTTGAAATCCCTTAGTAGTCCAACATTGAGGAACGTTTTTTTATTTGCATTGCTTTTATTTCTCATCTTTCAAAGTAAACCAGTGCGCGCAATTGTTACCCACTTTATCCCGACGGCCGGCTGTAATATGTGGGGCATGAATCTACCCTGGCCTGGTGCAATTTGTGCCATCGTCGGTTATTGCAGTCCAGAAGACTCTGCGCCGGCCGCAGCCGCTTTTGCTTGGGGAACGTGCCCCAACGGAGTCACCTTATCGAACCATGCGACAGCACACAGTGCATTTGGCGCCGAATTTGTGGACGCCAAAGCCAATAATACGACAATGTACTTCGTGCAAAGAGGGGAATTAATTGAAACAGCATGGTGTGATGGAGATGTAGACCAAGACCACGTTCAAAATCCCAATGCATGTTATGAACCCCTTCCGCCCGCCGGTCTACCGCCTGGAGTATGTTTCTTGCCTTGTTCTCAGACGGAGTGTGAAGCCTTTGGCTTTTTCTGGAATTCCTTTACTCAGAGATGTAACCCTGGCCTAGGTGGGGGTCCTGGCGAAATATGTCCCGACCCGCCTGCATCCTATCAATGCGGCACCATCCTGCCGGAGACGAATTGTCCGTACACAATCTACGGTTATGGCTCGTGCTACTCTCCTGTCCTGATTGACATTTCGGGCGATGGTTTTTCTCTGACGAGCGCCGCGAACGGCGTCACCTTCGATATCGACGGCAATCCGGACGGTGTAAAAGAACAAATGTCGTGGACATCAGCCGACGCTGACGATGCGTGGCTGGCTTTGGACCGCAACGGCAATGGAGTGATAGACAATGGCAGAGAACTCTTCGGCAACCTCACGCTCCAACCGGCGTCGGCTACGGGAAACGGGTTCCTCGCCCTGGCACGGTATGACAAGCCAGAGAACGGCGGTAACGGCGACGGGTTCATAAACCGGATGGACGCTGTCTTTTCCTATCTACGCCTGTGGCAAGATACAAATCACAACGGCATCTCAGAGCCTTCTGAACTCCGAACTCTAGAGCAACTTGGCCTCAAGACCTTGCACTTGGACTACAAGACATCGAAAAAGACAGACCAACATGGTAACGAATTTCGCTATCGTGCAAAGGTGAAGGATAACCAAGGAGCTCAACTTGGACGGTGGGCTTGGGATGTATTCTTAGTGACGGGCAACTGAAGACAGTTAGCCGACGAAGCACTGCAAACTCGCCTAAATTCTGTGGATACCGACCACAAGATATGGTGCTTTCCCACTGATAGCACGGCTTCCTCTTTCATAATCTCGTAAGTTGTTGAGTTTATTACTGCTCATTTCACCATACTGGACATTATCAGACGCCAATAGCTTTTTTGTGCAATGCGTGAAACAAAACACCGCCCACCTCTTTCATGAAAGCAAGCTAGTCTGGAACGGTGTTTTACCTTTTCGAGACGCCTTGCGTGAACCTACGTTGTCAAGCGCACCGACAATGGATAGCTCATCGACGGAAATCGTTGGACCAGAGCAAATTGTTTGAAGTAACTGAGCTTGTGCAGGTTCAATCTCGCGCAACCTTCCCAAAACGTTTAGGACATTGATTAGCTCTGTCGTGTATTCCGGTAACCAGTGGTCAGGTTGTATTTCACCTAGCTTGGAGGGTGGTCGGCGGTCGCCGATGATTGGACGCTCGCGATTTGCTCGTCGGTAGCTAAACCATTGGCGCAATACATTCTTGCCCGACAGTTCGTATTCAAACATACCTGAAGTTACGTTATCGATGTAACCATCGCCGATCAACAGTCTCTGGTTTCCTTCGTCGTATTCCAAGGAATCTGGCATTGAGCCTGGTTGCTGCGAAATTGCACCCGCAGCGGGGATTCGGGGAGCAATACTACCAGTGATTCGTGGGGGACCACCCGGCCTACCTTGGCTGGCGTCAATAAAGCTCTCGCCGAACGAATGAAGCCAAATAACCAATCGTCCAATTTCTGCGGCTTTCAGAAAGAGATCTAGATCGGCCGTGAGTGGAATGCGTAGACCAGGCTGCACGAGATCGTCTTGGAAACGAGCGGTGAACGCAGGCTGTGCCGCAGTTCCCGCGATATACGCAATCAATTCTGCGGGGCTTACTTCTTGTTCGTACCGTTCACTCAAATGCGAAAGTAACCCGTCGGAGAAGTTAGAAGCGCTACAGGATGCGTCGCTCCATAGAGGAAAAATCCGGCCCCCTCGTCCGTTGTAATGGTTTAGATCTGGCAGAAGTGCAGTAAAGGTTAGTGCCGGCCCAGTGGTAGGGGATCTGTCACCGACAGTTAAGTAGACTTGGCACGGTGAGTGCTGTTCCCAGAGCTCTGGATTTGCTTGGTTGATCAACCGACTGTCGGGGATGATCCATTGCCGATCAAAAGAACGAAACGAGTAGCGTATGGGCGAGAGACAGGGTTGAGTGTCATCCGCAACTGCCAACAAGCGTGCCTCATAACCTGGCAATCCCTTTTTCAAGATTTTCTTGCTGTGTTTATCCCCAGGCTTGTTATTCCTAAGGTGAGGATGGAATAGCGCTTCCTTCTGGTCGCTCGGCGCATGGATGAGACTTTCCCAGCGCTGTAACAGTGAATTAGCATCGGGAGCGAGAACCCATGTGCGCCCTGGCATCACGCCCGAGCCGTTGTAGGCAAACAGCCGATCAAGGGGTGGGTATGTAGACCAAAGACCGGTTGAACTGGGCAGAAACGCCGCGCGTCCCTCCGAAGGACACTCGATCCATTCGTCAGAATCCAGTTTCACGCGAGCCAAGTCCCTAAATTTGTCTTCGCGGTGTCCAACCGCGAGCGCTCTGTACCTTACGACAGCAGCAACCTCGTGGTTTGTGCTTGGAGGGCGAGAGACGAGCACAATACAGACCGGTTGTTGTACACCTTGGAAAATTCTAGTATTCACTTCAGGTTGATGGCCCTCAGGTGAACAGTCGATGACCCAGACCTCAGCAGCCGTGCGACGAAGGTACTCACGCATCCTTTCAAAGCCTGGTCCATTAAGAAAGCCTGAAACCGTAATAAAGCAGACAATGCCAGAATTGTTGCCTGGATCGTGGTCGAACACTTTCCACGTCGCCCAGCGCCAGAAATATATGTATAGATTGCGCAAGTGCTTCGCGTGAGTGCCTACGCCCCAGTCACTTGGAGGCATCCATTTTTCAAGAGGTGGCCGTTCCGGCGAATTAGCACTGCCCGCTTCAATCCATCCTCCCAAACCTTTGGCTTTATCTTTATACGGTGGGTTACCAATTACAACGGTAATGCGTTCCCTCAGTTTGATCTGGTTGGCCATTCGTCGCGATTCAGCGATGGGTGCGAGGATCGCTGGAAGCCAACCTGGTTCACCGTGTGGATCGCTCAACGTATCGGCAACAAACATGCGAGGGGGAGGCGGAAGTAACGAGCCGGTATGATTCGCGATCTCGGCAAGTATTCTCAATTGTGCGACTGCGAATGGTCCAAGTTGGATCTCGAATGCAACGATTCGACTTACGGCCGCGCTAACGGCCGCAGGTACTGAACCAGCGCCTTCATCGGCTTCAACCGCTTCGGCGATCTTTCGTAACACGCCCAAGACAAAGGTGCCCGTACCCACGGCGGGATCAGCGATCGTTACTTCAGGGGATGCCAATCCAGCATGGAGGCCAAAGCGGCCGCGAAGAGTCTCATCAACGAGGTTGACCATGGAGCCCACAACTTCAGGAGGAGTGTAGTACGAGCCAGTTTTTTTCCGGAGGGCGTTGTCATAGACTTCAAGAAAATCTTCATAGAAATAGAGCCAAGCGTCCGGATTTCCTTTGCTTATGGTTCCCCAATCAACCGCATCAAGTACGCGAGTTAGGGTCCCTAGGGAAGTTTGCAGTGCGGCCTGATTTTCAGCGTCGTCTGTCAGCACTCCCAGTGCTGTACCTATCAAACTATTGCCCCGTGCGAGTTGGCGAGCGACGTTGTGCAGCTCGCCACTAAGACGTATCCCTTGTGCCCGAGCCATCAGAAGGCCAAATGTAACTGTTTGTGCATAGCCGTCCGCAAACTGCGCGTCGGTTGCTTCTGGAAACAGAAGCTTTCGCCAGTCACTCGCTAGCGCTGTGAGCGCCGGGCTCCCGATTGTTATTTGCTCTATCACTTCGTCACGTAGCAGACGGCAGAGTCGAGCACTGGTCTTAGCTAACTCTTTTGCGTTGCTCGGTGGGATTGGTTGCCAACGAATGAAGCTCTCAAACAGGGATAGAAGTTCATGAGGTGCATCCAAATCCGCGCCAGAAGTTTCAATATCGCCGATAAGCTTTACGACCGAGCCTTGAAGCTCGCCGCTTTGCCATAAGCTAAATTGATTGCCATCGGTATAGATCAAATTTGGCAGTGAGTGTAGTTTTACCCATTGCTCTTTATCGTGGCGGTCTCGGAATCGACGCGGGTCCGCTCCTTTGCCGGGTGCCTTCACCTCGATAAAACCCGTGAGCGCATTTCGGACGGTAACGGCATAGTCTGGCCGAGTCTTCAATTCACTCAATGACGACTCGCCCACTGCCGTAACATCGTTTCGCCGAAAGCCGCACATAGGCGCTAAATCTGCAATAAGGCGCTCCAATGGCGCGCGCAGTTGGTCTTCAGGCTGACCGCTAATAATGGGATTCGAGAGCTTACGTTTGGCTTCGTCGCCAAATGCGGAGATAGCAGATTGAAGTAGTGAAGCCATTAGGGACTAGATTGAACCAGCAAACCCTGGCAAGTGGCAATACTTTTCGAGTGAAGTACTGAGGCCGGACTATTCCGTTCGACTTTACAGTAGCGCAGTGTTCAGTGTAGAGTACTTACTCTACAGCCGGATTTTCCGGCTAGCAGAAAGGTGGCCCGATAGTGAAGAGCTTTGGACAAACGATAAGAGCATGGCGTGAGGCTCAACAAATTGGCTTGCGCAAATTTGCGGATCAAGTTGGGATGAGCCCAACCTACCTTTCTAAAGTTGAGCGTGATGAATTTCCCCCACCGGGTGAGGAAAAGATCAAGGCGATCGCCGCAGCACTTAATAGAGACGCGGACGAGTTACTCGCGCTTGCTGGTAGGGTTTCATCTGATCTGACAGACATAATTCAGCAGAAACCAAAGGAGATGGCAACATTTTTACGGGCAGCGCGAAGTCTCGGACCTGAGGACATAGAGCGGTTGACGCGACAGGTAGAAAGGAAAAAGCGGGCGAAGTGATCAAGGTCCCATTCTTATCTCGGCATTCAATCGAATCGGAAGCTCAGATACTGCTAAACGGTTATGGGCAGAAATACGGCTTGGTTAAAGACCCGCCGGTGCCGGTTGACGATATTCTAAACGTCTATCTGCGAGTCACGTTGGATTTTGATGACCTTGCTAAAATCTTAAATACAGCGGCTGACGTTTTTGGTGCTACTTGGATTGAGCGACAACAAGTAATTATCGATCAAAGCCTGGACCCGACGAATCATCCCGAAAGCATCGGACGCTACAATTTTACGGTTGGCCACGAGACGGGCCATTGGCAGCTTCACCGCAAGTACTTTGTATCTGATCCAAACCAGTCCCCTCTATTTGAGCATGAGCAGCGGTCACCGACCGTGGTATGTCGTACCAGCGATGCCAAGGAACCAATAGAGTGGCAAGCTGATTATTTTTCAGCCTGCTTACTTATGCCACAGGAAATGGTAAGGCGCTGTTGGCAATCCAAGTATTCGGTCGCTCGAATCTCCACGGATGAAATACGCAGGGAAATGTACAGTAATAGTGTGTCACCCTATGGCAGAGACTTTATCGGATCAGATGATTCGGTAATTGAGCGTTTCGCGAAACCTCTTTCCCGCGACTTTGCTGTTTCGCCAATTGCTATGCGTATTCGCCTCGAAAATCTCGGACTAGTTGTGAGACAGCCTCGGTCGTCGCTGTTTGAGGCGGCTGGCATAACTTAGCGCTGCTGAGGGGGTTCACTAACGTGATTATGAACAAGCCGGATTTAATCTCTGTCAGTCGCAACGAATCTGCTCTTTTGAAGCTGCTCCGAACCAAGAAGTACAGCAGAATTGAAATTCAGATCACGGATGGCGAGGTAGCTCGAATATATGCCGACGAAGAAATCCCGCCGAACAGCGCGCGGGTTGAAGACTTAATTCGTAGCAATGCCTTTCAGACGATCACCATTACTGAGCACGATGGAAACTTGACTAGAATCAAGCGGACGATCCCAATCAAGTTGGGATAACGATGTAACAACCCAAAGCGGCAGTGCGAACCTGAGCAGCGGGCCAAACGGTGTAACCATCTTTTGGAGACTGCTTATGTTGTCACTGGCAAACTGCCGCGAACTTCTAGGAGTTGAGTCGGCAAAAATTGTAGATGAAGAAATGGAGGCGCTTCGCGATCAGCTCTACTCTTTGGCAAACCTATCGCTAAAGGATTTTCAAGCGAAAGGAAAGTCTCGTTCATCTTGCAGCTTTCGCCTTTCGCTCGGTCAGTGTTTCGAGGAATCACGCATTGAAGTTGAGGAGCGCGCGGCCGTCATGGAATTCGATGGAAACCTTTCTAGAGATGAGGCCGAACGCGCGGCTATCGCGGGAGCAGTGAAAGACTGGAATAACTGAGGGAGCAATCAATCATGCCTGGTGCTGTTATATATTGCCGCGTATCAACGAAAGAACAAACACAGAACCTCAGTTTGCCGACCCAGGAACGGCAGTGCCGGATGTATTGTGAGCAAAACGACTTCTCCGTAGAGCGTGTATTCATTGAGGAAGGAGAATCTGCCAAGACTACTAATCGTCGTCAATTTCAGAACCTCCTTCTCTATTGTCGGGAACACAAGAAAAAAATCGACTATGTAGTCGTCTACTCGCTTAGTAGATTTTCACGTCACACGACCGATCATCATGCAGTTAAGGCACTTCTCAGTAGTTTTGGGGTCAGACTTCGCTCGGCAACAGAACCAATAGATGACTCTTCATCGGGCAAATTTATTGAAAGTATGATTGCTGCCGTTTCCAGTTTGATAATGACGTTCGTTCAGAGCGGACCGTGGCCGGGATGAAAGCCGCAGCGGAAGAAGGGCGCTGGACATTCCCTGCGCCGCTGGGCTACCGAACTGTGACTACTAGTGTGGGTTCGCGGATGGAACCTGATCCCGATCGGGCACCTTTAGTGCGCTCAGCCTTCGAGTTGTTTGCAACTGGAAAGTATGAGCAGCAACAGGTCTTGAAGAAGATCACAGCCAAAGGTCTTCGTACGCGACGCGGAAAAAAAGTACCTTTGCAAAGCTTCAATAGCATGCTGCGGAAGCCTATCTACGCGGGGCGAATCTGTATATCTTCGTGGGCAATTGATCGGCGAGGCGACTTCGTGCCGATCGTGAGTGACGAGACATTTCATCGGGTTCAGGTCTTGCTTTCGGGCCGACGTACGATTGCGCAGTCGTACACGAAGCAGCATCCTGATTTCCCATTACGTCACTTTGTCCGTTGTGCTCGCTGCGAGAAGCCTTTGACTGCCAGCTGGTCACGAGGCCGCTCCAAACGATACGCGTACTATCGGTGCTCCATGCCTGAATGCAAGTTCGTAAACGCACCCAAACCAGTGGTAGAGAATGCGTTTATTGAATTGCTCAGAGGCTTACAACCCAAGCCAACATACATGCGGCTTTTTAAGGCAATAGTCTTGGATGTTTGGAAGGCTCATCAAGCAGAGGCGGCCAACACGAGCCAACTCCTGAGGACGCGCATTGACAAGATTTCAGAGCGCAAAAACCGCTTAGATGAGGCGTATATTTACGAACGGAAAATTGATGATCAAACTTATCAGACTCAGCAAATCCAATTGCGAGAGGAGAAGGCTCTTGCCGAAATGGAACTGAATGAAGCAAGAGTAGTCGAGCTGGATTTGGAGACCGTTGTGAACTTTGCCATTGAAGCAATTGGAGACGCCTCACGCTTCTGGCTCGACGGCACAATTGATCAGAAACAGCGGTTTCAGCAGATGCTGTTCCCGTCAGGCATTGCTTTTGATGGTAAGCAATTTGGAACCGCCCCAACGTGTTTAGCTTTCAGTTATTTACAGCAAGTCTCGACGGTGAAATCAAGTTTGGCGTCCCGTACGGGAGTCGAACCCGTGTCGCCGCCGTGAAAGGGCGGTGTCCTAGGCCACTAGACGAACGGGACTGAGACTGACAAGTTCTCTGGGCCTGCAGCAAACGATAAAGTTAACGCAGCAGATTATCGGTGTCAAACGGCGCCGGAAAATCGCTTCTTATTCGCTCCTGGTAGTAGATCTTAATTGTTTCCCAGTTACGACAAACTCAAGTTTGTCGGACAAGAGCAGTCGAGGAGAAGAATTGGACAAATTAAAAGGCGTCACTGTTCTCACACCAGCAACGCCCTGTACTCATAACTTGGAGTTGTTATGAGGTGCGCGATTAGCGCACGGCGAGTACATTCAGCACTCGCCCGATTGCATGCCTTATAGCTAACGGTTGGGGGCCGGGGCAAGCCAGCCGGTGAACAGTCGTCTTCACGAACTTTGCCAGACTCTTTACATCGCATCTTGCTCGCGATGTTTGGTCAAACTCGGTAGACCTGCCGGCGAAATTTCCAGTCTGCTCAAGAGTTTGATTACTGGACACCCGGTCACTAATGCGTAAAGGCATTAGTTCGACAGGCTCTGCGTTTGATCCAAATTTTTGGAGCCGCCCCCAATCCTTTGGATTGAAAAGCCCCCAGAGAAGTGTAGAAGGTCGAGATACTTCAAATATTGCTCAGTGATATACGCAACGTAGCACACCGCGGGCGATGGAACGGGATATGCCTAAAACATCGTGCACTCTTCTAAAAATCGGGCCATGGTTTTTAACCGGATGACCGAGACCACTTACCAGAATCAATTTGGATTGCCACTTTGCTCAACGGTAGTCCTTTTTTGTTTACGTCAAACTTAAACCCAGGAGGCCACATGAGAAAGATCTTGTGTTCGAGAAGCGTTTTTGCACTACTCGCGATCGTTCTTGTCAGTAGTATTGCGTTTGCCCAGGCTGGCAGATCCACTGTGCGCGGCACGATTAAGGACGCGCAAGGAAATTTAGTGTCGGGCGCTACGGTGACCCTGACTAATGCCGACAGAAACTTCACCCGCACGCAAACCACGACACAAGAGGGAACTTACGTCTTCAGTTCGATTCCTCCCGGAACCTACAACCTGGAGGTCGAGTCCCAGGGTTTCAAGAAGAGTGCGCTTTCAAACGTAAACGCATTGATCGACAGCTCCGTTGACATTGACGTCGCCCTTGAGGTCGGCGCAGTTTCGGAAACTGTCAACATTACTTCCGGCAGTGAAGTACCGCTCAATACTACAGACGCCACTATCGGCGTCGCGTTTGAAAATCGCCGCATTGAGCAATTGCCGCTCAACGCGCGCAACGTAGTCGGATTGCTTTCTCTTCAAACGGGTGTGACCAGCGCGGGTTATGTTAATGGAGGCCGCGCCGACCAGGCCAACGTTACGCTGGACGGTGTAGACGTCAATGAGCAGCAACGTGGTCTCGACGTGGTTACCGATGAAGCGTTTGCCAGCGTGCTGCGCTCAACTCCCGACAGTCTTCAGGAGTTTCGCGTTATCACGACTAATCCTAACGCCGAACAGGGACGTTCCTCTGGCGCACAGGTCTCATTGATCACTAAATCGGGAACGAACGACTGGCACGGGTCGCTCTACCACTTCCATCGCAACACCCTTACCACTTCAAACGACTTTTTCAACAACAAGGATGGAGTGGCACGCCCGCAACTCTTGAGAAATATTTTTGGTGGCTCGGTCGGTGGTCCCCTCAAGAAAGATCGCGCGTTCTTCTTTTTCACTTACGAAGGCTTCCGCGAGGCTACGGCAACGACGGTGGTGCGTGAGGTGCCTCTACCCACGCTTGGACAAGGCATCGTCCGATATTTTACAGCTAACGGATCGAGCGATGCGGGTTGCCCAGCCGGAACCCCGGCGGGCGTAAACTGTCTCACCACGGCTGAGATTAATCAGGCCTACCTGAATGCGAATGGCGTCACTCCGGGGATCAACCCAAGCGCGTTATCGGTGCTTGCTGCCGCCGCTGCAAAATATCCCGCAAACGTGTTCAGCGGAGTCGGCGATGGTCTGAACACAGCCGGTTTCCGATTCAACTCCAGTGCGCCCTCTAAGTTGAACACCTACATCGGAAAACTCGATTTCAACCTTACGGACAGGCAGACGCTTTTTGTCCGCGGAAACTATCAACAGGATTTGGTGACGAAAGCCAACTCCTTCGCTACTGACTGTACCGACAGTGTCCAATGTTTTCCTGATACGCTCCCGCTGCAGATCTGGAACCACCCGAAAGGAATCGCGGTGGGCCACACGTGGACTGCATCGCAGTCGCTGGTTAACCGGTTTACTTATGGCTTCACGCGGGCTGCTTTCACCGATGGAGGCGACTCGACCGCTAACCTGGTAACCTTCCGGTTCATATTTCGCCCAGCCGGTTTTAGCCGTACGCTTTCCCGCACCACGCCCGTCCATAACTTTGTCGAAGACATTTCATGGATTAAGGGCAACCACACATTTCAATTCGGTGGTAACGTCCGCCTAATCAGAAACAACCGTGACTCTTTTGGAGCGGCGTTTGACAGCGCGATTACAAACCCTTCCTTCTATGACGGGTCGGGTGCTTCCGTATTTCGTGTCGACCAGGGCGGTGGATTCTATTCTGGCGCAATCTTTCCTTCTGTGGCCAACAACACCAACCTTCGCGACGCATTGACCGCAGTTATCGGACGCTTCTCGCAATACAGCGCCAACCTTCAGTACGACGCCAATGGAGCGCTCCTGGCGACCGGTTCACCCTCCCAGCGCACGTTCGCTACGGAGGAATACGAAACTTATGTGCAGGATTCCTGGCGGATTCGCCCGGACTTCACTCTAACTTACGGTATGCGATGGTCCACTTCGACGCCGGTCTACGAAACGAACGGCGTTCAGGTCACCCCGGTTCAGAGCCTCGGCGACTATTTCGATCAGCGACGCGAGAGCGCGCTGAACGGAGTTCCGCTCAACTCTCCAATCACCCTCGACAAGGCCGGCAAGGCTAATGGGCGCAAGGGTTATTACGACCAGGATTGGAACAATTTCGCGCCGTCTCTGGCCTTTGCCTGGTCACCCGATTTCGGCAACGGCTTTTTCGGAAAGCTGTTGGGACGAAGCAACCAGAGCGTAGTGCGTGGCGGTTTCCGCATGACCTACGATCGTATCGGCAGTCAACTGGCGGTGAACTTCGACCTCAACTCTTCGCTCGGTTTTAGTTCAAGCCAAACAGTTGCTGCCAACACCTTCAACGTAAGCGATCGCCAAGCTCCGCAGTTTTCGGGCTTCAACTCCAACCCGCGTACTTTCCCGTTCCTGGCGGGCAACCTTCCTAACCAACTAAACTTCCCGCTGACTACGCCTTCTGACGAAGCACAGCGCATCGAAGCGTCCCTGGATGACACGCTGACTACTCCTTATAACTACAGCGTGAATCTTTCCTACGGGCGGGAGTTGGGACGAGGGCTGTCATTCGAAGCCAGCTATGTGGGCCGCTTTGCAAATAAGTTGCTCGCTTCTCGCGACATCATGCACCTGAACAATCTGCGCGACCCGGAATCCGGGCTGACGTTCTACGAGGCGATCAACAAATTGATCGATCACCGTTACGCCAGTACGCCGATTGGGCAGGTTCAAACACTTCCTTATTTTGAAAACATGTTCCCGGGCATTGCCAACTTTCTCCTTGGCGACCCGACCCTAACCAATACACAGGCGATGTACACCCTACTCGCCCGCGGCTCAGTTGGCGGATTCGACATCACCGATTACACGTTTCTTCAATTATTGATGGACGATCAGCCGGTGGCGAAATTCAACAACAGTTTCTTCCATCCACAGTATGCGGCGCTTTCAACCTTTGGGACGATCGCCCGCTCAAATTACAACTCGGCGCAGTTCAGCCTCCGCCAGCGTTTCCGCAACGACGTCACTTTCGACGTTAATTACACCTATTCCCACTCGCTCGACAACGCGTCCGGCCTGCAGGCTTCCACCTCGTACGGCACGGCGTTTATCGTCAACGCACTCGATCCTGATTCCAACTATGCGAGTTCAGATTTCGATACGCGTCACATTATCAACGCCAACTGGCTGGTGGGCCTCCCCTTCGGTCGTGGCAAACGCTTTGGTAATAACTGGAATTCCGTAGCCAACGGAATCTTGGGCGGCTGGCAAACAACAGGCATCTTCCGCTGGAACACAGGCCTGCCGACCGGCGAACCGTTCCAGGCAGATCGCTGGGCCACCAATTGGAACGTTCAGTCGAATATGGTCCGGACCTGCAAAGCCAATTCTTCACCGACCAGAACCGGTTCACCAAACCTGTTCACGGATCCCCTGGCAGTCTTCAAATGCTTCCGCGAGCCGCGGGCCGGCGAGGTAGGTGATCGAAATATTCTGCGAGGTGAGGGCTACTTTACTCTCGACGTGGGTATGTCCAAAACTTTCCGGATGCCCTGGGAAGGCCATTCAATCCAATTCCGCGCGGAGGTCTTCAATCTGACCAACACGCAGAAGTTTGCAAACAACAGTTTGCTCGGATTTGGCCTGCCGGTCGACCCATTTGCGCTTACCAATGACGAAGCGGAGGATGCGATCCCGACGAACTTTGGCCAGTATACGGCGACACAAACGCCCCTTAACGAAACCAAATCCGGTCGCATTATTCAATTTGCACTTCGCTACCAGTTCTAACCCGTATCCCGGGTCAACTGGTAAATTGAAAGCGGGGCGAGAGATTCAATCTCGCCCCGCTATTTTTTCTTTGAGTAGTTCTTTTTGAAAGGCGTTTGCGCTCAGGGGTCCTTTCGGGTCTGTTTAGATAACCTTTGTACGTCCTTATTAATCAGCTGACTGAGTTCGCGGATCGTTTCGAGGTCCCGGCTTGCTTTGTCCGCGTGGCTCACATTGACTACTCCAGGGTTCGTAAAGATTGGGTTTTTTACAAAGCCCATAATGACGCCGTCGAGCAAAAGTAGATTTGACTTTACTCCTCCTGCGTCCTCGGCCTTCTTGTAGGCCGAAGCCTTCTCATCCTTCCCGCCTTCCACTTTTGCCAGTCGGAGATTTTCTTTCATACGGTTGGCGCGCTTCCTTATCTCGGCCGTGGTCTCGGCTATGTGAGGGTAGTCGGGTGTGGTGGCTCGCATCGTGGCGCTCATCATTTTGTTGTTAATCATTTGTAGCTTCTCGAAATCCTCTCCGATTTGAGCGAGAGCAAGCTTCTCCTCTTCCGGCGTCCGGACCTTGGCCACTTCGCGTTCCATTTCGGTTATTTTATTTTGTCGCTCCCTTACGCTTGGGTGTCTGGCGTTCTCTGGCACTGCGCTGCCGGTTGGCGACGGCCTGCCCGCACCCGTCGGTACTCGCTCCTGTGCACCCGCTGAAGAAAGCGACACCATGACGACCAGGGGCAGTAATACTGAAGCAGTTTGAACTGATCTTGCAGAAGGGATTTTCATAGCGCGCGCTCCTGAGTTGAAGTGAACACCTGGCGGTGATTGCAGCTAGTATATTCGGCCAGGGAACTCTTTACAATTTCTGTCCGCGCGTTCGGAATCTTCCAGTGGCGGCGTGCAGTTTGCGATTATACTGCCGCCAATCGGAAAGCAGTGTGACCAAACAAAGCGTCACCCATGCCAACCCTTCCGCGATTGCCCCCAATACATCGGTCAAATAGTGCGCTCCCAGATAGATCCGGCTAAAACCAACCGCCGCGATCAGAAACACCGCAACTAAAACGATGAGCAAGCGTGCGGGCCTACGTCGGACATGGGTCAGGAGATACGCAGCTAGTACAGTGTAGAGGACGGTAGCGGCCATCGTGTGGCCACTCGGAAAGCTGTAACCGGTCAGCGAAAGTACCGGATTACTGAATGAAGGGCGGACTCGTTGGAATATCGACTTCAATTGCACATTGAGCAGCATTCCGCCAAAAACCGATAGCCATACAGTCGCGAGCCAATAGAATCGCCGCCGCGAAATCAGGTAGAGACCGAATACTACTGCCGAGCTAATTGCCCACCAGGTGGAGCCAAGCTCAGTAGCGATGCGAAAAACTGTAGTGAGCCCGGGCGTTCGGTTGGCTTCGAGCCACGCGCTCAAACGAATGTCAGTGAGTGTTAAGGGCGCCCCATTCGCGATGTGCTCCCCCAGCTCACCCACAATTAAGGTCATGATGGCGAAGATGATCAGACCAGCCAGGAGGCGCCAATTTGCCGGGGGCGTGGGCGGTGGATTCTTCAACTGGGTTGTGGTGACGGACATCCCCGTCTTTCTATAGATGCAATTAGATCATGCCAGATTGAGGCTGACCTGCCCTGCTTTGTTCAAACTCTTACCCAACCATCCGGGGTGCTATTAAAGTTCTCCGTCATGGCCGTCATAAATCCTGAAGATTCAAGTTTCCATTCCAGTCGCTCGACCGCAATGCTCGGCCGGTCCAGGCGTATTACATTGAACGAGTTTGATTCGCCGCGACCGCGGGTAGAAGTTGCGGTGCCGGCCTGGATCACGAGGGCCGAGTGTCCCTTGATTTGGTAGCGCTTGGCGCTATGAGATGTGTGACTGACGTGCAGGTGACCTGCGAGAAAAACGTCAGCCCCGCAACTCGCGAGGGCTTCCATTGCCATCCGCGCGCGGCCCACAAGTTGTCGCTCGTCGTGCCCCTCCGGCAAATCGAATGGGTGGTGAGTGACCAGAATCTTAACCAGTGACTCATCGAGCGGGCAAAATTTATCGCGCATTACTATCACCTGCGCTTCATTCACGCGGCCACCCTTCACCGTGAATGACCGCGCAGTGTTTACCCCCAGCACAGCAGTCTCGTCATCGGAATAAAAAGGCCAGAGGTCGTCGGTGATGTAGCGGCGATACTTGCTCAACGGCTGCAGGAATCGAGCGAAGACATTGTGCATCGGCACATCGTGATTTCCCGGAACCACGATCTGAGGTTTAGGTAAACGATCGAGGAACGCACGTGCTTCCTTAAACTGATATGAGCGGGCGCGCTGGGTTAGATCACCTGACACTACCACCAGATCCGGCTTGATCTCAGTGATGGTCGAGATCAGCGGCTCAACGACCGCAGGGTCGATGCGTCCGAAGTGCAGATCAGACAGGTGAACGATGGTTCTCATTACTTTGCCTCGCACGGAACACGACGTTTAGAAATCAAGTTGCAGCTTACTGCCCTCTGACCCGGCCCGAAGTTGGTGAGCTGAACTTACCTGTATCACCCGGTGCTGTTTGATTCAGGAGCCAACACTCTCAAACCCCGCGGATGAATACGATACCTCAGCGGCGGCGCCATCACTGTGACTTCGCCATCAAGCGCAACCCGTGTGCGCCGGTGCCTCGTTCCCAACCAGATCTCTTCAGTCTGCACAGCCAGGAAATCCTTTTCCTGGCGCAAGCCGCCAAACAAAGCGCGGAACGCCAGCCGGATCAGCCCCAGCCGGCCCATGCGGTTGGTTACATAGAGGCTCAACTTGCCGGCGTCTAAACGCGCGCGCCCCCCGATGCTTAGCGTTTCCATCACATATTCATTGTTGCCGATGAAGACGAAAGGAGTTTTAAGATTCAGCTGTTCACCTTCCACGTTCAAACGAATCTCAAGAAACGGGTAGCGACGCATCACGGACAGCGCTGCCCACACAAAAGCCGGCCACTTGCCGCGACCCAGCCGTTGCTTCTTTTCACGTTCGCGGACGATGTTGGGATAAAGTCCGAGACTCGAGTTGTTCAGAAAGATGCGTCCATTAACTTCCCCGAAATCCACTGCCAACGTATGGCCTGCGATAATGGTCTGTACCGCGGCCTCGAGTTCGAGCGGTATCTGCAAGTCTTTTGCAAAATGATTCAATGTTCCCAGAGGCAGGATGCCGAGGACTTTGTTGGCATCGATCATCTCCGCCGCCACCGAATTGATTGTGCCGTCACCTCCGCCTGCCACGATTACATCCGCATCTGACGTTGCGGCGCGCCGGGCCAATTCACCGATTTCTTCCCCGCTTTCGGCTAACGAGATGTTAGCGTCAAAGCCGCCCGCTCGAAACATATCAACTAACTGCTCTCGGATGGCTTCTTTGCCTTCGGCCCCTGCGCCGCTGTTAATGATTGCTTCAAGTTTCACTCGGCGGATGGTAGGTGAAAATTGTTGCAAAGCCGTAGCGGTTGTGTAACTCAAGCTCTTTACTGGGAGCGCGGGCGTCCCACCAGCTTCGTGCGCCAAGACGAACCTCGTAGCGCCGACCGCCTCCTTAATGTTCGCGCTGCGCGCTCATTGCGGGCGGGCCGCACGCGGTCCCAGTGATGAGCCTGAGTTATACTCACAGCCTCCATGGCAAAACAACGAGTTCATTCACATTCTGTAGACATCGGCGCAATAGCGAATCGCTCGGTGATTGAGGCCGGCTTCGAGCCACGCTTTAACTCTGAGGTGCTGCAACAAGTGCAGACAATAGTAGCTAGTCCGCCCTCCATGGACTCAAGTGAATCCATCCGCGACCTTCGCAAGTTGCAATGGTCATCGATAGATAATCGGGAGTCTCGTGACCTGGATCAGCTTGAGTTTGCCGAACAGCTTGCCGGTGGCGAAACGCGGTTGTTGATTGCGATCGCCGATGTTGATGCGTTTGTTCCCCAAGGCTCGGCAATCGATCGACACGCCTCCCACAACAGCGTTTCGGTCTATACGGGCGTCAGGACATTTCCGATGTTGCCGGAGGAACTCTCAACCGACCTGACCTCACTGATCCCCGCTCATGATCGACTCACAGTGGTGACGGAGATGCTGGTGGCTGCCGACGGCAAAGTGACCTCGGTTAAGATCTATCGAGCGGTTGTAAGGAGTCAGGCCAAGCTTTCTTATGAATCAGTTGGGCAGTGGCTGGATGGCAAAGGTGAGATGCCGCAAAAAATTGCGGAAGTACCGGGGTTGGATGCTCAGGTCAAGCTGCAGTTTGAAACGGCAAATCGTTTGGCTGACGTGCGCGCACAACAGGGGGCACTCGAGTTTGGGACGATTCAAGCAAACCCTGTAGTAAACGATCAGGGCAAGGTTACCGAGTTGGCAGTGGTCGAACCCAACGGCGCCCGCGAGCTAATCGCGAGCTTTATGATCGCTGCCAACGTCGCAATGGCCACGTTTCTTGAAGCCGCCGGCCGCTCATCTTTACGACGCGTCGTTCGCACACCAAAATATTGGTCGCGTATCGTTGAGATAGCTGAAGACCTTGGTGAAAAACTGCCGCGAGAGCCTGACTCGCTGGCCCTGGCCGAATTCCTTCAACGACAAAAGGCCGCTGATCCAGAGCGCTTCGCCGACCTGTCTCTCGCAGTCGTCAAATCGTTGGGCCCTGGCGAATACGCCGTCGAGACGCCGGGAAGCGAAGGTGAGGGACATTTTGGTTTGGCCGTTCAGGACTACACTCACTCCACAGCCCCAAACCGTCGCTATCCCGATTTGGTGATGCAGCGACTGGTTAAGGCATTGCTCGAAAACAAACCCGCCCCTTACGAGAACGCCGAGCTGCAAGAGATTGCGGCGCATTGCAATCAACGGGGCGATGCGGCGCGAAAAGTTGAACGCAAAATGCGCAAGGTCGCCGCCGCAGTCCTGTTGCAAGACAGGATTGGCCATGAGTTTAGCGCGATTGTCACCGGCGCCACCGAGAAGGGAACTTTCGCTCGCCTGATTTCACCGCCGGTTGATGGTCGCGTTGTGCGCGGTCAGCGGGGACTTCGCGTCGGTGACAAGACGCGCGTCCGGCTCATGTCCACCGAACCGGAACGCGGTTTCATCGATTTCGCCCGCGCCTGAACAGGAAAACTCCTCACACGGCCGGCCCTCGCCCTCGCCCGCACCGTCAACCACCTCGCTCTTTCAATTACAGTATCCACCACTCAGCTGGTCTGTCCGCCTGCAATCCTGTGAGACGATTCAAACTCAACCGAAAAAATGTAATTGCCGCCTTTAAGCGATCGCGCCGTCGCTGAAAAAATCCAGAAAGAAACATTCTTAATCGGATCAAATCCAATTCTCGCAATCCAGAAGGCGAGTTCTCTCCACGACTGGGCCGAGCCGAGTGACGAAACGGCCTCTCGCGATGACAAGCGAGCAGGCACGATCGTTGCACTCTACATTCGGCGTCGACTCCCCAACTCGTTGTTTGTGATCCGAATTCTCGTAACCAGGTTGGATCGCAAGTGACATCAGAAATAATTCAAAAATGAAAGTGCCTTTTGCATTGCCACGCATTGCATAAGTCCTTCTTGAATTACAGAACAAGGAGAGAGAATGAGAAGAATAAGATTTATCGCAAGCTTGAGCTTAATGCTTTTTGTGTTTAGCTCAGCAGCACTCGCGCAGACCAGTAAGGGTTTTGTCGTGGGAACAATTGTTGACCAAAATGCCGCCGCTGTTGCCGGCGCCACGGTTAAGATAACTAACACCGAAACCGGCGTGGTCCGTGAAACGACCACGCAGTCCGACGGAAGTTTTCGTCTGGACGCGGTTGATCCCGGCACCTACCGGACTGAAATAATCGCCACCGGGTTCAAGGCCGCAGCACGCGACCGCATCCTCGTTGCTGCTGCTCAAACTGCTGATCTTTCAACAGCCCTGGAAGTGGGTAATCCGTCAGAAGTAGTGACGGTCAGCTCAAGCGACGCTATCGAACTTCAAAGTTCGGATGGCGTCCGTGTCAACACGCTTAATAGCCGTGAGATCACCGAACTGCCGGTGGTTGGCCTGAACCCAGTTAACCTGGTTTTCACTTTGCCCGGCGTCGTTGACCCCGGCGCTCTCGCCGGTGGCAATGTTCAGGGCACGGAGTTTTCAATCAATGGACTGCGGCCGCGCGCCAATAACCAGTTGATTGACGGCCTCGAAAACAACGACAACTCGATCACGGGTCAGTCGTATCAGCCAACGGTTCGTGATGGTTACTCCGAAGTGACCATCCTTGGAAGTAACTTCTTGTCGGAATACGGTCGCGCCGGCGGCGCTGTGATCAATGTGATCAGCAAATCAGGAACCAACGATTTTCACGGTTCCGTCTACAACATCAATCAGAATTCAGCTCTCTCATCACGCACGCCAGGGCAGATAGCGATTGAGGGATTGACCGAAACGCCGAAGTTTAACCAGAACACATTCGGCTTCTCGTTGGGTGGTCCAATCAAGGAAAACAAGCTCTTCTTCTTCGGTACCTTCCAGAGAGACCTTTTCCGCGCGGGTGGAATATCGAGCACGGCGATCGTGCCGACCGCTGCCGGCGCCGCGCAGTTGCGTGCATTAGTTCCCGTCGGCACGAACCCGGCGTTGGACCAGTATCTGGCCATCGTCAATACGTTTCTGGCTCCGACCTCTGACAGGGAGGTTGGCATTGAATCCGCGGGGACGCCGAATCGCACGGTGATTCCGTTTGGCGTAGCGGCACGGCAGAGTGCGCAGCCAGTCGATACCGACGATTACATCTTTCGCATTGACTGGACTCCTTCAACCAAAGACAGTTTTTCCTTCCGCTATCTCCGCAACGATCAGATATTCAACAACCAGTTTCCAACTGGTGTCGCGGGCAATCAGTTTCCCGGCTTTGAAGTCGATGTTCCGGGAGTTGCTGACAGCTTCTATGCCGCCTACACGCGCCAAATTTCGGCTACGACCACAAACGAGTTCCGTTTCGGTCGCGCCGGTTTTAACGTGCTGTTTGCTCCGCGTGATGCAGCGTTGTCAACTGGTGGTCCACAGATCACGATCAACACCAGTGCCATTTCGACGGTGGGCATGAATGCGGTCTTTCCGCAGGGACGTGATTTCAAAAACTACCAGTTTCAGGACACCATCACGCACACCGTGGGAGATCACACCTTCCGCATCGGCGCAGACATTCTGGCCCAACGCGGCACACAGTTAGTGCCAATCAACACGCGCGGAACGTTGACCTACAACAATGGTGGCGGTTTCACGGCGCTGGGCAACTTCGTTCAGGGTTTCTCCGGCCCGGCCGGCACGGCAGCAAAGGTGTTTGGCGATGGCGCTGAAACATCAGACGTTACGAATCAAGCTTACTTCGTGAACGATCAGTGGCGCTTGCGCGAAAATCTGAGCATCAACCTTGGCCTTCGTTATGAAAACTTCGGCGTCGTGTCGAACAACGCGCCATTCCCGGCGTTCGGCGGTCTGTTCGCAGATCCGCTGGTTCGTGTTGAGCAGCAGCGGGACAATAACAACTTCGGTCCCCGCTTCAGCTTCGCCTACTCGCCAAAGTTCTTTGCAGGCTTGTTTGGCGAAAATCGCACCGTCATTCGCGGCGGCGTAGCAGTCAACTATGACGTGTTCTTCAACAACATCCTGAGCAACACTGTGGCGACCTTCCCGAATTCGCTCGGCGGCACCACCGTTGCTCCAAACACGGGACGCGGCCTCGCCAATTTCGGCGCGCAGTCGCTGCCCGCCACGCCAACGGTCAACCCGCTGGCCGGCGTTAACAGTGTCGATCCCAAACTGGTCAATCCAATGACTTACGTTTGGAACATCGGCGTTCAACGCGAGTTGTTGGGCAACAACATTCTCGATCTGGCTTACGTAGGTTCGCGCGGGACGCATCTGTTCATCAATGAGCAGATCAATCCCGGCGTCAACAACGTGCGCCTCAATCCTGCCCGTGGGCCAATCACCGTCCGTACCAATGGCGGCGATTCGAATTACCACTCGTTGCAGGCCCGTCTCGAACGTGGCTTCAGCAAGGGCTTTCTCTATCGAGCGTCCTACACGTTCTCGAAAGCGATTGACAACACTAACAGTGAAGTGTTTGCAACCACCGGTGGCACCAGCGTCGGTTCGGATCCGTTCAACCGTCGCGCGGACCGCTCCGTTGCAAGTTACGATGTTCCGCACCGGTTTACTTTTGCCGGACTTTGGAACTCCTCCAACATGTTCAGCGAAGGGCTGAGGGGCAAGCTTCTCGGTGGTTTCACTCTGAGCACGATTTATCGCATTCAGTCTGGAAACGTCGAGACTCCATATATCGGTGGTGCTGACCTGAACGGCGACTTGAACGGCTTCAACGACCGGCCCGCGATCGGTAACCCGAGCGCTCCGGCTGATTCCGTGGCCTTCTCAAACGCTTTCAATGGCACAGCGTCACCGACCGGGTTTTCGGATGTAAACGGCAATGACATTAACCCTGCCAACGCCCGTTTCATCGTTGACCCAACCATCACCAGTGGCTTCGCGGGACGCAACACGCTCCGCTCGCCATTCGTTGACCGCCTGGACGTAAGCCTGGGCCGGTCGTTCAAAATTCCGTTCACATCATGGGAGAGTGATCGTTTCGAGATTCGGGTTGAGTTCTTCAACGTACTCAATCGCCCGAGCTTCAGTTACGATCTCTACTGGGCTGACGGCAACGTCTTCAATCCGGACTTTGCACAGCCACGGGAGAATGAAGGAACCAACCGTACCGGACGCATTCAGCTCCGCTACAGTTTCTAGTAGATTCAACCATCGAGTTGAACGTGAGGGCGGCCTGCAAAAGGGCCGCCCTTTTTTTAATGCAAACTATTAAGTTTGCGTAGTTGATTGGAAGTTGAAACAAAAAAACGGATCACGCAAACTAACAGTTTCCATTACACCTACTCACTTCTTCACTGGTCCATCGAGCGAGTCTGCCCCGCCTAATAGCCATCTGGTCACACGCGCCTGCCATCCCGTCACAAAACGAACGCCGCGCCACCGTTGTCAGCGTATAGCTTCCCGCATGACATCCGGTTAAGAAGAGTTTGCGAAAACAAAATTGGTATGCTGCGCACATCAGGTGGCCCACTCACCGCGCATTACTTTCCGGATGAAGCTCCAAAGTTCCGGCGAGGAGGCCCTTATGAAACGGCGTCACACAACTCTGTCAACGATGATGGTTTGTCTTGTTATTGTCTCGGCAAATGCGTTCAACGTGAATTCGACTTCGCCGTTAATTGAGGAGGATGAAGTCTTCAGGGAAGCTTACTACGACTCCATACACATTCTCAGCACCGCGAATGCATGCAGCGATTTCTTTGGCGGTTCAGCTACGTCGGTAGAAGCATTCAATAATCTGTTTGCCCGGGTAGGCAGGGAGTTCCTCACGCCTTCGATAGGACTCAGGATGTCAGGTGTGACAACAAATGTCGTCAACATTACTACGGGCAAAAAGCACCGGCTCTTTGACAAGGTCTCGATAAATCGGAATGGTCCGTTTTACCGGTATCGGATGTCTGAAACGCAGCCCACTGTGCCAGGTGTGGGAAGCTATCCGCCAAACACCCGAGAGGCCCGAGTGTTGATGCTGCTTCACGAGTTGGGTCATGTTGTAGAGGTGAATGGATCGTGGGTGCTGCCCGACGATGGGCGCAATCAGGAGTTGAGTCGCAGCAACACCAGAAAAGTGGAAGATGTTTGCAGACGGCAGATTAGAAGTGTGTGGAACCGGAAAGCGACTGTTGTCCCAGCCAAGGTGAATCCCGAACCTCAATGATTGTCACTGGCCGCGGGACTGCTCACTGGGAGCGCGGGCGGCGGGGTTCCCGGGCTGGGCAGCCCGGCTGGGTGCTCATCCCGCCCGCAATGAGCGCGGAGCGCGAACGTTTTTGTGCCGTGCGATCTGAATGCGCTTCTCCACTTTTAAGATGATCTGCCACCTTCCCAAACGGCCAGTAGACTTAACCGCTACCTGTTCGTAAACTGTCCGTCGCAGAAATGTGGCGGGGTAGCTCAGCTGGTTAGAGCGTGGGATTCATAACCCCAAGGTCGGGAGTTCGAGTCTCCCCCCCGCTACCAATCCTATCAACCACTTACGGCAATTTGATCGGCAACGGGTTTTTCATTTGTCACGCTGTGGTCACATGAAACTGTGATCGCGGTCGTCTCACCCTCATTTCTTTTACTTCCAACCGCGATTGCTTCGACTGCTCGGCGCTTTGCGTCTTCCATCGCGTGGGTGTAACGCATCGCCATCCGAATGTCTGACCAGCCGAAGATCGCCGCCAGAGTAAACGCGTCCGCACCGGCGTCTCCCATGCGGGTCGCTGCTGTGTGGCGGAGATCGTGAAAGCGTAGATCCGTAATCTTCGCGCCTTTAATAGCTCGCACGAATGAATACTTGATCTCGACCAACCGCTCGCCCGTTCGCGGACTGGGAAAGACATAGCTGCTGGTTTTCGGCTGGCTCTCAAGCAGGGCTCTGACAGTGGCGTTCATCGGGATCAACCTGTCTTTGCCGTTCTTGGTATTCCGCACGTGAATCAATCCACGCTCGAAATTGAGATCGAACCATTGAAGCCCGCAGATTTCGCCGCGTCGCATTCCAGTGTGCAATGCGATCAGGACGATGCCTTTCAGCCATTCGCAACCGTCAAGCTGTTCGAAAAGGGCTGTCTCTTCGTCTGACGTTAGGTAGCGAACCCTTTCGCCAGAGACCCGAAACATCGTCGTTCGCGGCCTTAAAGCAATCAACCCCTTTTCCAGAGCCAGCGTGAAAATTGAAGAGAGGACTTGCATCTCTTTATTCACGCGCAACGGGCTTCGTTTCCGAGCCAGCCTCGTCTTTTCCTGGACACGCATCTGTCGATATCTCTCAATCATCTCGGTGTCGATTTCAGTAATGAAATGCTTCCCGAAGAAATTCTTGAGAGGCTTACAAATGCTGTCGATCGAAGCGTAACTCTTCTTTAGTTTTTTGGTCGGCAGGAATGAGTTATCAACAAACTTGTCGAAGCGGCATTCCGGCCTTTCCACGAGGCCAAATTTCTTTTCAAAGATCTGAGTTCTGATTCTGGCCTCAGCCTTCAGTGCTTGTGCCTTCGTCCGTACGCCTTTGAGAACGCGTTGGACTCGGTGCCTTCCTTTTTCACTGATGTCAACAACCCAGTGTTCTCCCCTTTTCCTTACTGACATCGGCTGCTCCTTTCCGGTTTGCCGCCGTTACAGGAGCGAGGGGATTCTAACACGCACGCACCTCCGGCTCATTCTCGATCTACAACTGTTCCGCAATCTGTTCTTGTGGTCGTTACCGAGTTGGTTCGTTCCAGTCCATAACTGCATCAAGACGAAATCGCAGGAGACTGCCCTTGCGCTCGAATGGAATCCTGTTGTCGCTCACCCAGGAGTAGATGGTCCTTGGCTTTACCTTGAGGAGTGCGGCCACTTCCTTCAAGGTCAGGTAGATCGGTAGCTCCTTCGCCTGTTTCAGATTACTATTTGCCTTCCGAAAGGTAGGCTCGATTGCTGCGGTAAACTCATCACGTTTCAGCTCTATGTCAATCAATGTGCCAGAACACATTCGTGGACGGAATGGGAAAAGAGAGGATGCGATAGGACTGAATGGTAAGGAACCGGAAGCCTGGCCGCGAAATCTGGAGGGTTCGCGAGGCACGTCGATCACCCCTGTTGTAAAACACAACACCAAAAGTGCATGTAAAATCCAACACCTCGGCCTTGCCGGTTAGCGACTCTCGACTTCTTCCTTATTGATTTTCTCCAATAATTCGACCGCATGTTCCTTTGCATAGCGGGTTTTCATGTCGAAATAGTTGGTTAGATCCTGCTTCGTTCTACCTTTCTGCATCAAGGGCCTTTCGATAAGTTCTTCCCAAGCTAAAGCCCTACCTGTGCGCGCTTCTACAAAGGTTTCGAGCAGAAGTCTGAGCCCAACCCTTTGATTGCGAAGTAGTAAGTCTTCGTGTCTGATTAGCCTAAGCAATAGGGTTTGCAACGTGTGAAGCGTTTCAGCCGTGCCTTGACCGGGCGGCTCTTCGGAATCGGTGATTCCCAGCGCCTTTCGCCGGCGAGCGCCCAGCGCTTCGTCCAGCAACTCGCGTATCACCGGGGCGTCCTTCACCGCTCCGGTCGCTTCCATGATCGCCCTGACCTGGTAGACCTGATCCATCCACATGTTGAACGATGAAACGTGTTTGGAGAGCGTTCTCTTCCTTCCTCGTGGCCTTATTGTCATGTCACCTCCGCCTTATCGAAAATGCCGTACGGAGTGCAAAAATAAAGCCACAAACTTATGAGCGTTGGGAAGTTGAGTAACTTTCCCAGTTGCCCAAGTTTCTCGTATGATTTGCTTTATTCTAAAGTTACTGAAAAGGCGAGGTTTAGAGGATCGATAAAGTTTGAAATCGCCTTCTATCTTGTCTGCCCTCCCTAGTTCGATACTTTATTGCCTTATCGCAAACTTTATTTTCAATCAGATGGCACTCAAGCGGACCAAGTTTCTCGATCACGGGCGAGTCTCATTAGGAACAAGTAGGTGTGATATCCGGAGCGAAAGTAATAGACGCGAGGCGTACGATAATCGTCATTATGTAAGACCCGCACCCGCGCATGACATCGCCTTTTGATGGCGGGCGCGTTGTCCGATTACATAATGCCCGATTATCGGATGACCTCCGCTCCTCTTCTCTTCAGTCGTAGTAGTTAATCACCATGACGGTCGTGAGGCCCGACGCTGCGCTGTTATACTCAAGCCACTTGTAGACAGTCGGAAACCGCTGGGTCTTGAGTGTTATCCACGCGACGAGGGCGGCATAAGGAATGCTTTTCGGCTAATGTTTGAGTACGAAATGTCCTTGCCGGTATGAACACCATCTTCACAGTCACCAATCAAGATCTTGAACGATTCAATCCTCCGCAAGCTGTGGAAATATTTAGGGAATTGATTTGGGCCGAGGCGAGAAAGGCCGGCTTGCCGCTTAACAGAGTTCACATCTCAGATTGGATCAACGTCCCGGATGGAGGCGTTGACGCAAAGATCGACGGGCCAGAAATTCAGCCGCCGGATGGGCTGATCAAAGTGGGTAAGACCGCCTATCAAATCAAAACAGGCTCGTTCAGCCCTTGGCAGGATGCTGAGATACGCAACGAATTATTTGGTCGAAATCAGCCAGCGGACAAAGAGCACCTTGGCTCTAGTATAAGGGACTGCCTCGACAATGGAGGAACCTATGTTTTGGTCTGCTTCGGGCAGGATTCTGTCGAACCACAACGAACGCAAGCAATAACACATTGCCGCTCATACTTCAGACTCTGCGGGTATGACGATTCGAAAGTAGAGGTATGGGGACAGAATAACCTAATTGGCTTCATCTCATCATTCCCTTCACTTGCGCTACGCGTTAATGGACGCCAACAAGCCGAGTTTCAGACACATCAAAGTTGGGCGCGGCAAGACACAATGCTGCCAAGCCTTGTTGCCGGCGAGGAGCAACAGAACATGCTAGGGGGAATACGGGACGAATTACGGCAGGACGGTGAGGCGGTCCATATTCGCATAGTTGGCGAAGCAGGAATGGGGAAGACAAAAATCGTCCTTGAAGCGACGCGCACAGATGATTTGTCCCCGCTTGTTCTTTACTGCAATGCAGAAAGATTCGTGAATAGCAATCTAATGAACGAGATCCTAAGGGACGACAATCATTACGCCACGATCTTGGTCTTGGATGAATGTGACGAAGACAACAAGACTCTTATATGGAATCAGCTTAAGAACCGCGGGAGTAGATTAAAACTCATTTCGATTAGCAACGAGTTTGGACGACCCTCCGGCGACCTCCGGCGCTTTGAACTGGAGCCGCTGTCTTCCGCGCAAAGCAGCTTCATCATTCAAAGTTACAACATTCCGAAGGACCGAGCCGATGTATGGTCTTCGCTTTGTAGTGGCTATCCCCGGGTCGCACATGTAATTGGGCAAAACCTGATCACTAATCCCGAGGATATGCTCCGATCTCCAGATACTGTCAATGTCTGGAGAAGGTTTTTGGTGGGAACCGACAATCCTGATAGTGAACAAGTCAAACAGAAAGAGCGCGTACTTCGGCACTTGGCGCTTTTCAGGAAATTTGGTTACGCACGATCTTTGGAACCGGAGGCGCGGGCGATTGCCGCGTTAATCGAAGAAGCCGACCCGAGAATAACTTGGGCTAGATTCCAAGAGATAATTAGTGAGCTTCGAGGGCGAAAAATACTCCAGGGGGCGCACACTCTTTACATCACGCCCAAGCTTTTTCACGTTAAATTGTGGGCCGACTGGTGGGACATTCACGGAACAAGTTTCAGGTTGGAAGAGTTCTCGGAAAAGTTGCCGCCAAGTTTGATCGAGTGGTTCTATGAGATGTTTGAGTACGCGCGAACCTCCGAAGCGGCTGCTAGCACAGTGAGGCGGCTCCTCAGTGCAGATGGGCCTTTTCAAAGGGCAGACTTTCTCAATTCGAAAGCTGGTGGAGATTTTTTTTTCGCATTAAGCAAAGCTGAACCTCAAGCGGCGTTGAATTGTTTGCAAAGGACAGTCGGAACGCGGAGCAAGGAAGAGCTTCTGCGGTTTGATAAGGGCCGAAGGGAAGTCGTTTGGGCGCTCGAGTACATTGCGGTGTGGAAGGAACTTTTCCCTCAGGCCGCGAGACTGCTACTCCGATTAGGTGAGGCTGAGAACGAACGATATTCAAACAACTCGAGTGGCATTTTCGTCGACTTGTTTTCTATGGCGTGGGGCGAAGTCGCTCCATCGGAAGCCTCACCGCAAGAAAAGATTACGATTCTGAGAGAAGCGTTAGATTCTGACTCCCCTGAAAAAAGGTCATTGGCGCTTAAGGCAAGTGGTAAGGCGCTGGAAGAGACGGATTATTTTGTGCGTACTATTAATACGAACTTTATTCCCTTGGACCGCACGCCGAGCCGGTGGACACCTAAGACCTATGAAGAGTGGTTCGATGGCTTTCGAGGCGTCTGGAAGTTGGTTGAAGAGAAGATTGGAAGTTTGACAGAAGAAGAGAAGTTGCAAGCGGCGCACCTACTTCTCAATAGTGCATATGGTCTGGGACAGATCCCCGCGCTTTCTGGCATGGTCATTGGCACCATTAGAGAATTATTGCAAAAAGAATATCTTGATCGACTTGAAGTGATCGAATTTCTCTCCCAGTTTCTACATAAGAAATCGAACAAGGAGATGGTGGATGAAGTACGCCAAGAATGGGAGAAGTTGAGAGATGATGTATCACCGCGCGATTTCCCGTCATTAATGAAGAGATACGTTGCGCTAGACTTGCTATTCGACAAGTTCGATGATGAAGAACAATATGTGGACCAAGCACAGCCGAGGATTGAGGAACTAGCGAGTCAAGGAGCGGCTAATCCGGATCTTTTAAAGCCCGAATTGCCCTGGCTAACAACGGTCGAGGCCAAGAGAGGCTTCGACTTTGGGTACGCTATTGGAACAAACGACAGAGCTTTTCGCTTCTCCCTCTTGCCAATACTTATCCAAGCGCAAAAAGAGGCCTTGAACAAAGAAACTGGGAGCGTGTTCTTTCTTGGCGGCTACTTTCGTGCTCTGTACCAATCGGATGAGGGTTCATATGAAAAGGTCTTGGATATCCTCGCCCAAAATGACGATCTAAGAGTGACCGTTCCTGAGTTGACCTTCAGGGGCGGCATTACTGAAAGAGGAGCTGAGCGAATAGTTGAGTTAGCAGAAGCAGAAAAAATCACATTCGGTCACTTCCGTCTTTTTGAATACGGCCTGGACACCCTCAAGATCTCTCAACCGACATTTCACCGATGGATCGAGTACTTACTCTCAATAAATGATCTATACGCGGTATGTGTAGCATTGAACCTCATGTCCCTATATTACTTGCATGAAACGAAGTCGAAGCACGAAGCACGACCGCCGTTGGATAAAGCCGTCGCGCTGAGACTACTGGTTCATTCTTCTCTGTTTAGTCAATCGGAGAAGAGAATTTTTGATCAAATGTGCATTTGGAACTGGGGAAGATTGGCAGGAAGGTTCGTTAGTCTATATCCAACGGAGAGCATAGAGTTGGCAAAGACAATTCTTGAGAACTTTGGCGAAGACGCGCCCGTATTTGGCAATCTTGAAAAACATCCTAAAGAGATTCTCCATAGAGTTGCCGCGAAATACCCATTCGAGTTATGGAAGATTGCTTCGCAATATCTAGGACCGCCAATAGATGTTCGTGCGTGGCGCATAAAAGATTGGCTTCATCAGAGTGGAATTCACTTTGGAACACCGCCCAGCGATGAGGTTGCGACTATTCCGTTGGAGAAACTTTGGGAGTGGATTGACGAAGACGTTGAGAAGCGAGCCTGGTACGTGGCTAATTTTGCTCCCGCTATTCTCTCCAGAAACGAAAACGTGACGTGTCTAGCTCGAGAACTCCTAATACGATATGGCGAGCGGGAAGATATCCGAGAGAACCTACGAGCTAACTTTGGGTCGGGAATTTGGATGGGAAGGGCGAGTGATCACTTCAAGAGCAAGAAACAATGGCTAGACGATTACAAGCCAAAGGAAGATCATCCAAACGTCCTCCGCTGGATTGACGAGTACATAGAACAGCTTGACGCGCAAATCGAGTGGGAGACCATTCGTGAAGAAAGAGAGTTTTGAGTCGTTACTCAGCTTTAGGCTTTAAATCCCCAACTGCTTAGCCAAAGGCTTCAAATTCAAAAGACGGACAATCTGTTCGATCCTTGAACCGAATGAACTTTGACCGTGGGTGGAGTTTGACATACCGATCAGTTGAGTCGATGCCGCGACCACATCATCGATTTTGGGTACTCTCCCGAGAAATGACCAGAACGCGTAAAGCGGGACGGCATGAGTCTTTCCTAGCAACTCCGAAGCCTGCCTTCGTAAGGTGGTCGATGCTTCATCAGACTTTCGCCAATGATTCCTAAGGATGTCTCTATACCTGTCAATAGCAATCTCCTTAAGAGGGTCGTCTGATTTGTTGAGAGCTTTTATTTGTTCATAGTAGTGTTGTTCCATACCTGCTCCCACGTTGCTGTAGAAGACAAGCGATCCAGCAATCTCACCTAGTAGCTTTTTTTGCTCTTGCAAGGGTTCAATTAGAAACTTCACGACCACTTGCCCGATCACGAAAACGACTACCCCAACTAAGGCAGTGAGAGTTATCTTGAGCGCTTCTGACATGCTCGCTCCTCCATTCGTAGAGTAGGCATTATCGCACACTATAAATAGTCATATTGCTCCTCAAGTTCTGGAGGCGTCAGATAGGCGTAGGTCTGCCATTACCATCGTCGCGCTTCGTAATGCGTTTCTTTCTTCAGTCGCTAATCACTTGGGTCTTCGCCGTTGTAATATTGACCGCCTCCTCGAGCGCCACTTTGAATTCAAGCGCTGACCTAAAACGGTCTGCTGCGTTGAGAGCCGTCGATTTGCGGAGCACGGCTTTTACATCGGAGCTAACTAGTAGCTGATCAACAAGCGCAGAAACATCACTTCCAGCAGTTCGCGCCAATCCTGAGTCCAGCGCATGAAAAAGCATTATTCCTAGTGGATAGATGTCTAGAGCGGGCCCGACTTCTGCGCTCACGCGCACCCTTATCCCACTGACCCGAGTTCGAGAAGGGGATGTGTCATTAGGTTGATCATCGATTGTGGGATGTAAGGCTAACAGCTCTGGGGCAACGTATTTGTATGTAAACGTAATAGGTTCCTCAATGTCACGTCGTCCGATCTTTCGCGCTGAGCCGAAATCAATCAAGCGTATCCTGTTGTGCCCGTCGACAATTATGTTTTGTGGTTTGACATCTCCGTGAATGAAGCCCTGCTGATGCATTGTGTGCAAGACTTCAGCCACGTCAGTTATGGTTTTCAGCTTGCTTGCGATCGACACTTCACTGCTTTGAATAATATCGGCGAAGGTAGTAGCGTTTTCTGCGTATTCAACAACGTAAAAGTATCGGCCGTCCTCGTATATTAGCGGCTTTACAAGCCGAGGGATCGCATTACCGGAAAGACCTCTCAAGACGGCAACTTCGCGTTCGAAATAACGCACAATCTCCGGCTGTCCAGCTAGATATTGGTGAAGGAATCTGACCGCGACAGAATCACCAGTGGCGAGCAATCGCCCTCGCCAGACGGAAGCTTGGCCCCCTTCGCCGACCAGTTCTACAAGCTCTATGGTTCCGTTCGCCACGACGAGGCCGGACTTTAGATCTGCTTCTTGGGGACCGCTGTCTTCTCGGAATTGATTGGTTCGTAAGTCAGTAATCGGTCTGTCGGAAGACCTTAGCGCCGCTCTGGTTGTAGTCGCAGGGAGACCAATTTGCTCGCGCTGTTCTGCCTTCAACTCAATCCTGCGCATCTGCTCGCTCAGCATCCATGTCCGAGATTGCTGCAGGAGGTCTTGGGCGCGGGGCTGTAACTCTGGAATTGTCAAGACAGCCATCAGTACAACTTGATAGAGTTGCATCGAAATGCGACGACGGTTGTCAGCGTCGGTTTCACTGATACCCGCAACTAGATCCTGGATGGCGAACTGTAACCGTCGTCCCTGGAGGTCACCGCTCTCAAGGTTTGCCAACGCGTCGACCACTGGTTCGACGATCTCCGCCGGCGCATCTTCCCAACGAAGGTAGAGTCCCAATTGCTCACGCTCAAGCTCATCGGCGGCAGATCTGAGGGCCATAGTAATCCTCTTCGCCTGCTCAAGAGTCGACTGCTCTCCTTTAAGGACATCGAGAAGGCGTTCGCCGAGGTGTTCACTACCGGCTTCCAGTAGCGCAGAGACTACGTCGTCGCCAAGATACTTCTTCACTTGGTGCTTCAGTACACCAACAAGGAGTCGCGTTATCAGATTGTAGTTATCTTCCATTTTCTTGTTGGTCGACCTTGGGTTGTCCTGCGCGCACGCCTTACCAATCAGGATAGTCTGAAAATCGATTCTGGCGCCACCAATCAATCTCTCCGTGGTTGCACTCCAGCTTTCTATACGCGACTTGCGTATAGACGCAAACTTCCGTATCATTTCGGTGATGAAGGCTGTCTTCGTAGAGCTACCGCCATTCGAACGCAATCGAGCTGACTATCTCGATGACGACGCTTTCCGAAAGCTTCAGGGCTTATTGATGTTGAACCCAGAGGCTGGCGATGCGATTCCTGGCACCGGCGGGTTGCGTAAGCTGCGGTTTGCAGACGAAAGGCGTGGCAAAGGCAAACGCGGAGGTCTGCGAGTAATCTATTATCGGTGGGATTCCGGATCGCAATTTTGGCTGTTCACGGTTTACGACAAGGACGAGATGGCCGACTTAACGCCGCTTCAACGCAAAGCGCTAAAAGAAATGGTCAAGAAGGAACTTGAGGCAAGGAGAAAACGATGAAGAGATCAGTTAAAGCCAAGGCGAAGAGTGGCGCTAAGCGTGATCTGTTCGCGGAACTGAGCGAAGGGATGGAAGCCCTCGCCGACGCGCGGCAGGGAAAGCGAACGCTCCGAACTCATGCGGTCGAATACAAGCCAGCGCCGAGCGTCACACCGCAGGAATTAATTCGCGTGCGGAAGAGCTTGAAGATTTCGCGTGCCCTCTTCGCGGTCTATCTGCGGACAAACGTACGGACACTAGAGAACTGGGAACAGGGGCGTGCTAAGCCAAATGCTCAGGCCGCGCTGCTGATCAATCTCGTCAAGCGTTACCCGGATACAGTCCAAAGACTCGCAACGATTTAATCATGTAAACGGCGTCGCGAATATCAACTAGCTTGGAGGTCACTGGTTGGCTAAGTATATCTCTCTATTCCCGAAGCCTGTGCTTGACGATCTTGTTACGGGCAGGTGGTTACCGGTTGTGGGCGCTGGAATGTCGCTCAACGCAACAGTCCCTCCGGGAAAGAAGATGCCGCTTTGGGCTGGTCTGGGTAAGGAATTAGCAGATGAGCTGACAGACTATACATCGACAAGCGTCCTGGACTCGATTTCGGCATATGAGCACGAGTACGGACGAGCGCGTCTAGTTGAGCGACTGTTTGATATCTTGCTCATTAAGGACGCTCAACCGGGAAACGCGCATAAGGAATTCTGTACCATACCCTTCGATATAGTCTGTACGACAAACTTCGATTTCCTTCTCGAACGACAATACGATCTAACGCCTCGTTATGTATATCCAGTTGTAGACGAAGAACAACTATCAATAAATTCAGGAAATGCTGGAACGCTGCTGTTGAAGCTACACGGGGATCTTCGTCATCCAAATCGGCTGATTGTCAGCGAAACCGATTACGACGGATTTCTTTCCCGCTACCCGTTGCTGGCGACTTACCTTTCGAATCTTCTAATAACGAAGACTGCGGTATTTATCGGCTACAGTTTGGATGATCCGGATTTTAGGCAAATCTGGCACATCGTTTCGGACCGGCTTGGACGCGCCCGTCGAATGGCATATGCGCTCGCGGTAAACGCCCGCAGTTCCGATATTACGCGGTTCGAGCGACGTGGTGTAAAAGTTATCAACTTGCCTGGCAGCAGAGAGAGCTATGGGGAGAGTTTGGCGAAAGCGTTCGGGGAGCTGAGGGAGTACATGCGAGACAACGTGATTTCTGTCAGTAAGGTGACAGAGGAACAGCCTCTCCGCGAACTTCTACTACCGCGAGAGGCTACGACTCGCCTTTGCTTTTTTTCGGTTCCGTTAGACCTGCTTCCTTTCTATCGAGAGCGCGTGTTTCCGGTGACCGAAGAGTCTGGTTTTGTCCCGGTCACGGCAGATGATGTGGTAACGCCGGGCGATAACGTCAATGCCAAACTCGACGCCTTGATAGATAGAGCGTCGGTTATGGTCGTTGAGCTCACATCGTCTTGGACTAAAGCTGAATATGGTATGGCGATCGCTCGGCTCAAGGGCGCAGAAGCGGATTCTCCAAACCAAAAACGTCTCCGACTAATTGTGGTAGTTACTGAATCCGAGCAAGTGCCGCCGTCGGCCCAGGATTTGCGCGTAATCATACGACCGAAGAAGCTGACGGATGATTTAGAATCGTTCGTCGTGGAATTGGGAAATTACCTCAGGACACTCGCAGTTGAAACTGGCGCTGGCAGATTGGCTGAGCCTAGGCGGCTGTTAGAAGCGAAGGAGTATCGTGCAGCAGTCATTTCAGCGATGACCCTGTTAGAAGCAAGCCTCCGCCAGCGTTTGAACAAAAGCCCATGGCCGCAAGTGCAAAGGCCGCTGTCGCTGAGATCTCTGATCGATCTTGCGATTGAGCATCAAATTATCCAGCCAGAACTTAGAGCCCGTCTTGATTCTTGGATGCGAACACGAAACGAAGTCGTACATTCACCTAAAATGGTTAGTAAGACCAAAGCACGTGAGATCGTGGAAGGTGTAATGCAAATGATCGATGCGTGGAATTAATGTGCCATAATTTTTGTCACGCTATGGTCACGTGACTCGATGAAAATCACTGTCAAAGCATGTCAATTGGTGCAAAGTCGAAGTGCTCTGTAACGGCGGCAAGTTGTAATGAATGTTAAAGTTGTGTGACTCGATGTCACAAAATGCAAAGTTCGAAGGGCGCTTTCATAACCCCAAGGTCGGGAGTTCGAGTCTCCCCCCCGCTACCACTACTTTCAATAACTTACGCCCGCGCTGAAACAACGAGCCGAAGTTTTGTGTCCCGTTTGTGTCCGCTTGCCTGCTTAGGTACTGATACTTGGAAGGCAGACTGAATAGCTTCCTGTTTCGCTCGCTCAGTTGACCGCACGTAACGCAAGCATGTTTTGCTATCCTGGTGGCCCATCAGAGCCATAATCCCCCTCACCGCCTTCAAGCGTGTGTTCTTCTCCTGGTGCCATGCAGCAGAGTTTGAGCATCCATTTTTGACCACCAAAACCCGGTCTCATGTAACTCTGGTCTAGCGGGTAAATCAGCAGCATTGAAGGAATCCGGTGCGCCAATCAGATTGCGCTTCAAGGTTTTCACCAAGTAGTTCTCTGACGATTTCTTTGAGTCTATCCTCTGAAATCATGAGTTTTCTTACTCAGCTATTGCGGCTTCCAAGATCTTGGCGGCTGCCAGCAAGTCGATCGATACCATGCCAGAGGGTTGGAAGTAGATTCGCTTCTCAGCGTTGATCCTGGAAAGTGAGTTTAGTACTGCGGAGAGTTGGTATACATCTTCCTTAAGAATCAACTTTGAGCGTAAGGCTTCCGCGAATGGGGTGGTTTGAGCTGCGCACGACGTTAGATCATCTACGATGTGCTCATCGAAGGCGGCGATCGTGTCTGATGCCAGTTCCCGGAGACCGAGATTAACGACGAGCCGAACACCTTTCAGATTCGAATCCATCAGTATCGGGGAATCTGCGCTAGTTGCCGTAATGACCACATCAGCCGATATAGATCTGGACTTCCCTAGCCGCGCGAGATCCGCGCGCCCATAAGTTATGGTGTCTTTTACCGCCTCGATCCGCCGTCTGATACAAGGAATGATGGCTCGTGCGAGGGCTCCATTTCCAACGACAGCGATTTTTCTAGCATTAGGTTCGAGCAATTCAATGCCAAGAACAGCAATTTCAGCCGTTCGCTGCAGGCTGATGCTCGTTCCGGCGACGATATGACGAAGAGCATGCGTCCCCGGCTCGCATAGAACGATAAGGACAGATGCGCGAGGCATCCCCATTGCGCTATTGCAAGAGCCACTTCCGATGAGCTTGAAACCAACCACCCGTGGTGGATTTCCGACGAAACCCATCATTGAAGTAAGACGATCTGAGGCCGGGCCATCGTCCTTTTTTCGCAGACTCGTCTTTTTTTGTCGTACTTGGTCAGCTCCCTGCTCGACCAGCGCTTCGAGAACGGCGTCTCGAATGAGGTCGGGTCGGTGCAACAGTATCTGCGCAACTTGTGAGTCCGTAAGAAGATTCATTCACCCTCCAGTGAATACCCTGTTAATAACGCTAAGTCACCGAGTCGCGCTTGTATGTCGCTAAGTACCTCAGTTGGCAGCTCCTGACGCCACCGCCCAATGCTGTCTAGAGTTATCGGTTCCCCAGCTTCAAGGTTGTTGATAACAAAAGGTCGTAGTGCACCGACCATTTTCTCTCTGCGCGTTTCTATATTTAGCATTGATGGGTCGAATTGAAGGCCAGCGTGAGCGCACACTCGTCGTAAGGTACCTTCGGGGTCTGAGACGAGTGACTCATAAATCACTTCCAGATATCTAGTGGAACTGCGTAGACGAATGCCGTCCTGTACGCACCGCTTCCATCGGTCGATGCACTCCGACCACGGCTGTTGCCAGTTCGATATAACTCTCTCGCGTCGGCCGCGCTTGAACCGTGGGTGTGTACGTAGGGATGCAACGACGTCCCTTGGGTCACGAATAATGTGGAGCAATGTGGCTGACGGAAAGCGATCTCTAATCCAGCCGAAGCTGTGTACGTTTCGGGATGTTTTCTCGACCCACCGGCGACAGCCAGAGTGGGCTAAGAGAAACTTCTGAAATTCCTCAATAAAAGCACCACGGGTACGCGCTGCATCATGAATTCCTTCAAGACTGCCCGGTGGCATTCGGAAGCGGCTCTCTAGTCGCATTGTATCGATTGGAAGAGGAAGAAATAGATGTGTTTCGGGACCGTCGATAAGATCTTTATGACCACCTAGGAGCAATCGTAGAAGGGTGGATCCCGATCTTGGGCAACCTCCGATAATAATCGGTTCGCTCGCTGAGTACCATGGGGCATTGTAAAGGCCATCTGGGCACCAGTCTTCATTCCTCCATTTAGAAAGTTCCCAAGACTGGTCTGACTGTCGGCTCCCGTCAGTATCCACAATGCCTCCACCCAAGGATCAGCTTGATCAAGCATTCATTATGTCTAACTTCGTCAAGCAAACAAGCGATCCGCGTAGTAAGACGTTTCTAACTCCTAAAAGGCAGACAAATTTTATCGCTACTGACACTCAAGTCCGAGCGGTGGGTAGGCGGCGACTTTCCGTCGCACGCTATTATGGGCCTTCGCGACGTCGAGCGCGGGTATGTCGGCGAACGGTGGGGGCGAGTCGGATGTGATCGCCGACAGCCCGGTGGCCACATCCCGTTGCCCTTGAATTACGGCTTCTCTTTTGGAGTCATTCGATCGGTTAGGGAAATGTACTGCTGTTTAGTTAGATCAACTCCGACGATATGAGAACCAACAGAGCCAACCCTGCGATTCAATCCAAAGGTCAGAGGAGGGACGACCCCGGTTTTGAAGTCACGCATCTGCTCGAGCGAATTGATAAGCGCTGTGCGGGTGAGTTGTCTACCGCTCACTTTCGCGGCTTCAACAAGAACTTTTGCGCCTGCATAGGCCATGGATTGAAAAGCGGGACTGCGCATGTTGATACCGCCTTTCTGCGCCAGCGTGAGAAACTCCGCAAAGTTCTCCTGATTCGGCAGCGCTGAAGGATAGGAAAGGAATGTCTGCGCCGCCACATCCGCCGGCAGGGCAAATGCGCCACGCCCCACCATTACAGCGGAACTCAGAAGCGGAACCTTCAGCTTCGTGCGGTCCATCTCGAGCGCAAGCGCTTTGAAGTCCTCCGCCCCGCCGAAGAAAAAAACGTAGTCCGGTTTCTTAATTGTCAGCAGTGCCACCGTCTCCGCTGGTTTGAAGGCAGCATCATACGTCTGCTCGGACACGATTCCCATCGAGTACATTTTGGCCTGGGCCCTCAGTCCCGAGAGCGCATCTTGATTAAAACCGTTCCCGTCATAAACAACAGCCAGCTGCAGCAATTTAGCCCCGTCCGACTTGCCTTTGGATTTCGCGAAATCCACTAGCGAACGGACCTGGTCCGCGAAGGTCGGAAGCAGGTAGAAGATGTAAGGATTGGGCGGCACGGCGACGCGTGGCGAAAGCGTTAGTGGACCAATTAGCGGCACCTCTTTGCTTTGGATCAGTTGGCTGACAGCAGCGCTTTCGCCCGGCTCAAAGTTGCTAAGCATCGCAAAGATATCGCCATGCTCAATCAACCGCCGGGTAGCTTCGAGAGTTTGCGCGGGATCGCCGCGCGAGTCTTCCACTATTAACTCGCAGCGGCGGCCGTAAATTCCTCCCTGCGCATTGACCTCCGCAAAACTTGTAACAAGGACAGCTTTTGTGTCTTCACCAATCTGCGCGAGCGGCCCGCTCAGCGGCAGCACCGCGCCGACTCGAATGGTCCCTTCACTAACGCCGGGTTCCGTGTCTGATTCATTTCCGAGTTGCTTGAGATAGGCGATGAGGTCGGCCATCTGCTCGCGCGTCATCTTGTAATTCGGCATCGCCGGATGCAGGCGTCTGCCGGCTGGATCTAAAGCGTCGCTAATCGCCCGTGACAGCGTTGCCTCGACATAAGCGACGCGCTCTCGGCGGGTGAGGGCGGAAGTATGTGGCCGCGTGAGCGTCTCCCAATTGATCGGAGGCGGTTGAATTCCGCCTTCCCTGGTTCCTTCGCCTCGTAGGCCGTGGCAGTTTGCGCATGAAAAAGAGGAGGCAGGCACGTCCAGGTCTGCGCTGCCCAGCCTCGCAATAATCTCGCTTGTCCCGCTCTCGCCTTTGACGTAAATCTGCTTGCCGCGTTGTTCCTGAGGAGTCAATCCGCTCAGCTTCTGGGTCGCCCCATTGGGAATGCAGATCAGCGTTGTCAGGCCGACCAAGATCGTCGCACCGAAAAATTGGAAGCGGGGGAAGGAAATCTTCATTTACTTTTGATTGGTAGACCCTCACGCAGTTCAGAGTTCAAACTTTAGTTTGCGTTTTGAAACCAGGCAAGCTGAAGCTTGAACTCTGAACTGATTGAGTGAACTGAACTAAGGACTCGCGTTGTCGGGTTTTTGAGCAAGTAGCTTTGTTACTGCGCTCGTTATCTCGGTGGGGTTCGCCATGGCGTGCACCTTCATCCATTCACCGGTTGCTTCATTGCCGATGATGAGTACGCCGCTATGTGTGTCTTTGTTTTCAACGTAGCCACCCAACTTATAAAGCACCCAGTCAACATTCTCCTTCTTGCCGGTGAGAAAATACCAGCCCGGTTTGACCTTAAACTTGTCCGCGTATGTTTTTAAACGCTCAGGCGTATCCGTCAACGGATCGACGCTGATTGAAACCATCACCACCTCCCGCCCCAGATGTTCGGCCAGGTAACTCTGGACGCGCGCGAGATTAGCCGTCATCGGCGAACAAACACCCTGACAGGTTGTGAAGATGAAGTTAATCAAAGCGATTTTCCCCTTGAGTAAGTCATCGTAGAAGCGCACCGGCTTGTTGTCCTGTGTGAGGAGAGTATGGTTTGGGAAATAGCTGGCGGATCCCAACGAGGTCGCCGAACTCGCTCGCCCGGCAGATGGTTCCGCGGGTTTAACGCCGGTAGCGCGATCGTTGCTTCGCGGTCGGGCGGCTGCTTCATTTATGGTTTTGAGGAGCGCGGATCTGGGTGCTAGTCCGTAGGTACGCGTCCAGTAGCCCGCGGAGTCGTTGCCGATGAGAACCATCGGCGTGTGGTCGGTCTTGACTGCGGCGAGCGCGCCGAGTGCCTTGAGTAGTCCATCAATTTCCGATTTGCTGCCGGTGACGAACGTCCAACCCGGCCCCGCTTTGAAGCGATCGGCGTACGCTTTTAACCTTTCTGGCACGTCGGTCGTGGGGTCAACGCTGATTGAGATCAACTGTACATCGCGACCGGCGCGCTCTCCCAGGTCCTGCTGCAGTCCGCGAAAGGTCGCCGTCAGGGATGGGCAGATATTTGTGCAAGTGGTGAAGACAAAATTAATGACTACCGTTTTCCCCTTCACTAGGTCGGTGTAGAAATTAAGCCGTCGCCCGTTCTGATCGAGAACCTGGGTGTCCGGAATGCGCAGGTTTGCCAGACCAGTTCCCTCGGCCTTCGCGCTTTCCTCCGTCGTCGAACCGGAGGCAGCGGTGTCTGTTACAACGCGTGGTGAGCTACTTTTGGCCCTCAAGAACATTCCGCATTTGGGACATTTGCCGCGCTTCCGGGACGTGACCTCTGGATGCATCGGACATTCATAACGAACAGCCGTCGCTGCCTTTTGCGCGCGGGCGGAACGGGATTGCCCCGCAGCGAACCCTGTTTCCGAAATTTTCGGCCCAAGCAAAATGAACAGGACGGCGGCCAGAAAGAAATGAGGGAGGGCTCCACGTTCGAAAATTCTTCTCATGGTTTGGTTGCTCCATTCACTTGCGCCTTCTTCGCCTCGCTGCCAGTCGCACTCCCCAGGACCTCGACAGCATTGAAGGGCAGGTCGGCGAAGGTAACGCCACGCGATGCGACAGCCACCATTACGTTGAAGAATCCCGAGCGCGGAAACGTCTGCGTTACTTCGTACACTCCAGGACTAGTCTCTTTGGCTAACTGGCGTTGCTGCCAGATGCCGGGCGGCTCAAACACAAGTACGCGCAGGTCGTTGAGACCGGTGATCGATTGTTTAGTTGTCGCATCAGTGATCTTAAACTTGAGCGACACGGCCTCGCCAGCTTTGAAGCGCTGGTCTTTGAACATTGCCTCGACCGCAATTGAAACTCCAACGCGCTCGCTCGCGCCATCGGGTGATTCGGCGACCACCAACTGGAAGCAGTTATGCATGCGCGGCTGCTCAATCAATAGCGGCACATCGAAAGTGCCACTGCGGCGCAACTTGATCTGGGCCGAGTAGGTGCCGGGTGCGACTTCGGAGATGCTGCGATCCAACAAGAGCAAGGCCCTGGGGCGACGCTTGTAGTTGCTGAAGGTGCCCATCGGGGCCATCATCCCTTCCACATAGTAATAGATCATTCGGTCGCCATTGTTGGCTATCATGACAGCATTGCCTTCAGGGGTGGGCGCGATCATGTTGGCCACTCCGATTTCGTCCGGCAGCGCGCTCGCAGGAGTTTGACCGCCCTGAATATCAACCGGCGCGGGAGCCGTCTTAGTAAAGTCGGCCAACTCGATCAGGGAAAACTTCTCAGAGCCGATCCCTCGAATGTAAGCGTAGCGCTTCGTGAAGACTACCTGGTCGGGTTCCTTAACCACTTTGGTGCTCGCGACGATTTTATTTGTTGAAGCATCCAGAATCGAGACCGTGCTCTTAATCTGATTGACGACAAAGCCAAACCGCCCATCGGCCGCAAACCGTAAGGCTACCACTCCCGGCTCAGTCGGAATGGTGTTGACGATCCGGTGACTTGATGGATCAACTACCGAAATGGCGCTGCTGTTAATCGAGGCTACGTAAACCAAACGACTGGCAGCACTGTAGGCAACTGGCACCGGCGTCGCGGCCACGTTGATGTCCCTAATCCTGGCTAACTTTTTCGTGTCAATGACCGACACACTGTTTGCCTTGCTGTTCGTTACGTATGCAAGATGTTTCTCGGGCACGAAGGTGATGTTGTGCAGTCCGTCCCCGACCTTAACGATCCCCGTCAGGGTGTTGGTCTTAGTGTCGATGACCGCGACCTGCGGTGAATCATCAAGTCCAACCCAGACCTGGTTTCCTCCTGGTTCAAGCACGACGCGCCGCGGTTTCATTCCTTTAAGCGGGATGGTATGGACAATCTTCTTCGTGACGGTGTCGATGACGACTACGGCTGATTGTTCGGGCAGCGTCACGTATAGGAAGTCGTTCGCTTTCGAAAGTATCCAATCCGCACCTGCGCCGGGCAACACGATCAAACTCTCCAGCTTGGTGATGTTGAAGGACAGTTGGGGATTGATTATGGAGATAGTGTTGTCGTGATTGATCGTCAGGACCAGGTAACTGTTAAGGTCGATCTCCGGCCGCGCGCTTAGCAGCCCGCCCATAAAGGAACTGATCTTGTCCTTGCACTCGGTGGCATTGGGCACTCGCGTTGAACTCCGCGAACTAATCCACGCGTTTGGGTGCAGTCCCGTGATCGGTTGGCCGGATCTTACGTCAGTCAAACGAAAGGTCGCTAAGGCGTTAGCGCCGGCTACCAGGCCAGTTGATTTTCCGTCCTCGTCCGGCGACGCCGTTACGGAGAAATCAATCGCGATACCCTCCTTCTCAAATCGCTGGGACACGGAGCCGGGAGCTTTTGGTGCAGCCTTCCTGTCATTGTTGTTGGGCGTGGCTTTTTTTACCGGGCCGCCGATCTGCGCAGTGACGATTGAAGATGTCAATACACAGGCGAGCATTGCCGTCATTGCTCCCTGCACCATCTGCTTCCAGAACCGGACAGTCCAACTTTTAGTGCGATGTGCCATAAAGGTTCTCTTTAGGAATGTAGTTCATCGTATCAGGTGAAGAGCACTCAAAGAGTGCAGACTGAAGCTCAGTCTACACTCTTCAAGGGCACAAACGATTTCAACAGGTCGTCCTGTTCACCCGCTCATTTCTCTGGTACAGCCTGAATGCAACCCAGACAGGGATCTGGCGGCCTGGCTGTGACGCGGAAGATTCCCCACAGACCTCCTGCGGAAAACTGAAAACTCTCCTGCGTGCGGTAGAGATAGTCTCCCGAAACATTAAGCAGTCCACCGGCCGTCGTCAGGATATTTTCATGACGCGTGGGACCAATGCCGCTGTAGGTTCCGACTTCAAACGTTAATGGATTGTCACCCTGGACAGTCGAGTTGGCGGTCCATGGTGAAAATTGCCAATGGTGTCCGTGGAGTGTGAACGCATGTTGACGCGGATGTCCGGCCACGTCGAGCACGCGGAAGCGGACAGGCGTTCCCGCCGCGGCTGTGAACACCGGCGTTGCTGGATCACCGCAGGCGCCGCCGCAGCCTGGATTCGAATCGATTGAGCTGAGCACGTTGGTATAGTCGAAGTTGTTCGTCACCTCCGTCGGGTCCTCGATATTGCCCCCCAGGCGCAGCCAGAAAGGTTCCGTTCGATAGTTGAACGCCTTCATTCCGGTGTCTTCCGAGTCGTCCGTGTCAGCGATGTTGCGGATAGCCTGCGGATTATCAACCAAACTCCAGCGATGGCTAAGTTGCAAACTTAGATCATCCTGATATAGCAGGACGAACTCTCGGAACAGCAGCTTGTTGTCCTTATCCAAAATATCCGCAGACGCCCGGGTTTTCCCGTCAAAGGTCCAGGTGGAGCCTTGCGGTTCAACTACGAGCGAACCGATGGCCCCGTGAGAGCTATGCTTGATGACATCGCCCATGTCTCTCAACCCGATAGAGCCAAACTCCACTGGTGACTCGGCGGGATAGCCGTCGCCACCAATCTTGTGATGGCCCGCGTACCAAGTGTAGACGCGCGACTCATCGGGTCCTACCGTCGAGTCAATGTTGTATCCGACATTAGCGCCGTCATCTGTGCGTGGGTCAAACGCCACCAATTGGGGGTGTAAACCTACCCGGTTGGATGTACGGATCTGATTAAAGTTGAAGTAGTTCACGATCATCGGCACCTGATTCCAACTATGATGTTCAGGTACTTCTTTTGGCAGTTGGTTGAAGAGTGTGACCCTGACACACTCGCCGGCCGCCGCCCTCAGGATCAATGGCTCAGGCTTCTTGTCTCCTGACTTCAGCGCGTCGACATCTTCCTTGTCCACGAAGAGGATCGCGTCTCGATCCTCAATTATTCTGTCGAATTGATCGTTGTAGATAAGTGAACGTTGCGGCAGCAGGTCGCGGGCCAGCATCGCGAAAACGGTATACGGACGCTCGGGCGCCGACGCCGGACATACGCTGTTGAAGTCAAGGCCCTTGCCAGCGACCTCTCCGAGTTGATTGTCGGGCAGAGGAGCCAAAAAGCCGCTGCCGGATTTCTGTGATTTCAGTGCCCCTTCAGGCTCGGATCTGTATTGGCTTTGGAGGCCCTGATACACGCGCATGATGCCCCACTGGCCGTCCCACAAATTGTCGGTTGCCGCCGATGAATACAGGAGATCGGTAAACCTGCGTCTCAGTTTGTTATCAAATCTTGGGAGTGGACCAACCTCAAACTCGAAGTGTTCGGATATGCCGATGTGTTGACCGTTCCGGTAACCCGAGTTAGATGACGAGGGTTCGAACAGCCACTTCAAACCATGAATGTTGAAGACATGCTGTTCCTCCTGCGCGCCCTGGATAAGCCGCACGACGGCACGGTCTCCTTCGTAAGCCTCGAGGAGAGGCGTGCCCGGATCTTTGTGCACATTTGAATCGAAGACGTTCGCAAGATCGCCTTCATCGCCGGGTTTCTGCTCAAACTCGCTACTCCCGGTCTTGTGGCCAATACGCAAAGGAATCGGCTCATTGCGATAGTTGATGAGTTGTGTGCCGGGGTCAGCTGCGGAAATGGCCTCGGGAAACGGTTTATCGGTCGGCTCGATGACGATGGGTAGATCGGTGTCCTTGCGTCCGGGTGGATTTACGGGTCGCAGTCCTTCAGTATAGACAATCGCGAAATCGGCGAAGGCCAGGTTAAATTCGCGGAACGGCCTCTGCCCCGTGGGCCCTCCCGGGTAGATATTGGCAGCGAAAGAGGTTGGGCCGCCGTCAGGGCGCCCGCCGAGCGGGGTGCCGTCGAGCTTCGTCCAGGTTGAGCCTTCTTGTTCAACCACGAGCGCCGCATAAAGTCCGTGGTGCTGGTGGGAACTAGGACCAAAGTGATCGTGACTGAAGACAGTGCGGATGGTGCGATCCTCGCCGTTACGGTTGAGCAGCGGATCAGCCCACCAACGTTGGATCGTCGTCTGTGCACCGATGTATTTGCCGTGTGGCCCAGTGCCGAAAACCGGATGCGGTAGCGCCTCTGGGCAGTTAGGATCGGTGTGCGGGCCGGGCGGGCCCGACGGAGGACAGCCGTTATATTTACGAATAGCTTCAACGCGTTCCCTTACTTCGTCCGGCGAGAAAGTTCCGTCTTCATAATTCCATCCATTCCCGGCTCCGTCCGAGGATGTCACATCAAACTTCACCAGGTGAATGTGCTGGCCGATGATGTCGGTCGGTGAAAAAATCTGAAAGTCGTCCAGATTGAGATTGCCGGGAACCAGGTTGGTAGCGGCAAACGTCACACAGTCGCCGGAGTTCGCGCGGAAAAACAGCGGCTCCGGGTTGTCAGGATTTTGGTTGGAGTCGAGCGCGTCCTGCTCAAGCATGGTGATCCGGGCCTGCCGATCGTGCCACTTGTAATTGTTGACAACCATGTCGAACTGGATATACGCGGCGCGATATTTCCGAAGGTTGTTCTGCGCATTTTTCTCCGGGCAGGGGTCGGCGTATGGCGCTCCGGCCCGCGGCGGGAGCCCGTTGACGAGGAACAACGCTTTAGGGGAGGTGGTGCCGTCGGGAAAAGAAGTTTTATAGCCCTTGGCCTTCCAGCCATACGGCGTCGTTACGTCAAAGCTCTGGCCTAAGGCGCCCGCGTGAAACTGAATTGCTATCTGTTCCTCAGGGGTTCCCTGCGAATTTAGAGGCACCCACTGGGCAGACTTGAGCTTGCGCGCGAAGGCCAGCAGATTTGGATCGTTGTTTTCACTCAGCACGCGAGCAGCGACCGGGTCAGCAAGATAAGCCGGATCAATCGCAGCTGGGCCATCTATTTTCTCAGCTTTCAGAATGAAGTGGCGCTGAAGACCGCCGTCCCACTCCATATCGTAAGGCGGTTGCGGAGGACGGTGTCCGACCTCTCCGGCGATATAAAAGGGAAAGCCCTTAAACTGTGGAGTCGGCATAACCGGCAACGCGAGGAAGGGAATCGGTACGATGCCTGGATTCGGCGTACCGCCTGCAATTTCTGCGTCCTCGAGGTTGCGATCAGGCGTGCCTCTCTCAAAAACATCGTGGTTTCGCCAGAGCTCCCACATTCCCTGCGCGAAGTGCGGATAAAGGTGACAGTGGAAGATCGAATCCCCCGGATTGATGTTCCGATTTCCGCTACCGCCGTAGTTAATCTCGTAAGTAAAAGCCGCGCCAGGCGAGAGGGTTTGCGAATCGAGATAGGTGGAATTCTGATCGCGCGGGCTTTGTAGCCACTGATGCGCATGAAGGTGAAAGACGTGCGTCTCCTTCGGCCCGGCATGCGTGTTGAGAAATCGCACAGGATCATTCAGATATGAATGGTGCACATTCGACGGATCATCGGGGAAGAGAGCCTCGACAGCTCCGGTGGACGGATTCTTGTGTACGATGATCGCCGGATCGCCCTGAACATGCGACTCAAGGAAGAACTCCTCAAACTTGCACTCATTACAATCAGCTCCCGGACCTATCTTTTTGCGATTAGCAATTAACCGCGCTCCAAGCGAATCTGAACCATAGTTGATAGCAAAGCCGTCGCGGACGCCATGAAAGAGCGGGTCGTCAAGTTCTTTGAATGCCTGGACCGCTTTGATCTCGTCGTGAAAGATCGTCGTGAACTCGCGGAAAGGTTGACCGCAAGTGCTTGAAGGCGGCGCTGCAGCGCAGTTTTCGTCAAGCTTGCCGGTGGGACTTGTGATGATGGCGTTGAGATCTGTATGAACAATCTCGTTACCGTCGAGCATGTTGAGCACCGGCAGTTGTGTGACAGGATCGACCTTCTCGTAGTCAATTTTCAGCAATTCATTCGGCGCCGACACAATTACCTTATTCAGCTCGGCAGCCGTGACTTGCGAGCGATACCACTTCGACCCCGCGGGCTCGACGTTAACCGAACCGAAAAGTCCGAGGCCGACTTGCCCGCCGTCACCCTCACCGCCTGCCGCCGCACCCATCGAGTGCAAGAGGTACTGACCTTGCTTGGCCGCATACCACTTATATTTTTTTGTGTCCCCCGGTTTGACCAGCGACGATATGTTTACACCAACGTTGGCTCCGTCGTCCTCGAGACCGTTGACGTAATCCAGCCCGTTGACGTGAATCGAGGCATTGCGCGTTTCTGTCGAATCAGAGGGTATGTCGGACTCGCGCAAGCGATTGGTGAACTCGACCTCCAGACAGTCGCCAACATTGACTCGTAGCACGATGGGACGGGGACGCTTGTCCTCCCTGAGTTGGTAGTTCCGTGAGGAATTCAGCACTACGTCCCGTTCGAGCGCGTACATCATGCCCGCTGGGTTAAACGCGCCAAAGCGGTTGTAATAATAGACCTGGTCAAAAGCTACGACTTTGGCGGTTATAGTTTTGCTGCATCCCGGGATGGCTGGTTCAGCGGTAAGCTTGAGGGTTGGGGCCACGTCGCTGGGTGGTAACTCGTTCAAGCCTATCGTACTCGGGGTCTCCGCAGGATGATCAAGCTCATCGTTGGAACGCTCAGCGCTGGCATCAACCGACCTGACAGCAGTTGCCGCCTCCTCTATTGGCGTCGGCAACAGCTGCTTCGGCTTCGCATGCGGATCGCGCCTATCAGTCTCATCTGACACCCACAGGTGAATCGAATGGATCCGTGAAGCCGCTCCTGGGCCAAGAGGTTCTTTGATGTCTCTCGCCGTCGTTACATTTGCCAAAGAAAGGCAAGAGAGAACTATGAAAGCGAATTGGACGAAGCGAATAAAGGACCGATGTGAACCGCAGTCTTTCTGCATGATGAACTCCTCAATTACTGTTGGGACGCCACACATTGCACTATGGTAGGGCAGCACCGGACACGCTATTCCGGAGCGCAAAATGTGACAGTTGTTAAGAGTCTATTAGGTCGTGAAGAGAGCGAGTTTCAACTCTAGCCTCTTGCCTTAAAGTCGCTATCCTCAAGTTGAGTCGTTAAGACCGAGGGGCAAATCACGCTGGCTGACGAGGAGGGAACTAGCCCGGTTAGGAGCATCGCTTCAATCCTGGCCGACTTAGTCGTGATTGTTTAGGGGAGCCGAATCGTATAGAGAAAAGAACTGCAATGCAAGGTTTTTTTTATGTGTCACTGATTGAGAATGCGCACCATTTAGAAACGTTCGGTGCTACTATTCTGGCCTTCGATCACAAGGTTTCCTGCCCGAAGAATAACGTACTGAAGGCAATTGCCCCTCATGGAAGTTTCGAAACATCTGATTTGTTCCCTTGTCTTCCTTCTGCTCGTGGTGGCGTCCGCGGACGCACAGGTGAGATTGTCTAAACTGCCGGAGGGAGGGACAAAAGGCCCACTGGTTGTCCAGTTGTCACCGTTGTTCACCCGTTCGCTCTTCTTCTCTGCCTCTCGCGCAAAGCTAAGATTGAAGAGCTCCTTAACCCATCTACCTTCGCCAAAACGAATCGGTAACGTGATCAGACCCGAACGATCATTGATTACCAGGAGGAGCGATTATGGCAAATGAATTCGAACGCAAAGAGTCGGCCGGGGGACTTACATTTAAGGTCTATCGGGGTGAAGGCGCTGCGTTGTTGGCGTTCGATCTCGATCCGTCTCAGGCCACTGACGATTTCGTAGGGTTCTCAATCGAAGTCCAATATCCCGGCTCCGTCCATTGGGGAGCGCTGAAAAACCGCTTGCACTTCGATTATCCGCCGAACGTTGAGCGCCCGCGCGCGTTTCGCTCAACCGAAGCGCCGTTTCAAAAATTCCGCTGGATTCATGTGCCGACAGAAGTGAAAGAGGGAGAGTTCCTATATCGTGTAACTGCTTGCTATATGAATGCCGAGGGCGTGCTGCGCGCTGGACCGCAGGTCGTGAATGCCATTTCGCTCGAATCGCAGACGATCGACGGATTTGTGAACGTAGGCTTTACCCGCGGCTTTGCCTCATCGCAGGCCTACGCCGACCCTGACCGATTCAACAACCAAGCCGCAATCCTTCCGCCGCCTGGCTCTCCGGCAGCGGCCAGCCTCGAACACGACATGACACCCTTCGAGAAGAATTACGAATGGCTGGGATTCGAAGCCCGACGATTAATTGTCGGTGTACTAGACGAGATTGCCGCCGATCCATCGCTCACGCTGGACGCGCTCATCTACGAGAGCAAGGAGCCGGATCTGCTCAGACGCATTGAAAAGTTAGGCGGTCGGGTGCGGGCGATCATTGACGATCATGAGCACGGCGATCCCCCGACCGCAGAAACCATCTCAGCCGAGCGCCTCGCCGCTGCGGGTGCCGACGTCAAGCGCATGCACTTCGGAAGACAGCAGCACAACAAGGTGCTGATAGTTCGCAGGGACGGCGAACCCATCCGCGTGCTGACAGGGTCGACGAACTACTCGCTTCGAGGCCTATATATTCAAGCAAATAACGCCCTCGTGTTCGACGATCTGGGGGTCGCTGCCAAGTATGCTGAGTTATTTGACGCATACTGGACTGAGCCAACAAAGTTTCGGCAGAACGCGCTTTCTAAGCAGTGGTGGGTTGTACGCGACGAAGCTGACTCGCGGGTTTCGGTCTGCTTTTCACCGCACTCGGAAAGCTCGCTGTCGCTCGATCCCGTCGCACGAGCAATCGAGGAAGCCGAAAGCTCGGTTCTCTACTCGATGGTGTTTCTCAGTCAGCTCACAGGAACCGTTCGGGATGCGCTGGACGAATTGATGGAGCGATCGCTGTTTTCATACGGTGTCGCTCAGCGGGTAGGCGGTCTGACCGTGAACAAGCCGGATGGATCGCGGGGGTTACTCCCGTTCGCTTACCTTGCTGGTAAAGCCCCTGAGCCATTCAGGACGGAGTGGTCGGGGCAGACAACTGGCCATTCAAACATGGTGCACCACAAGTTTCTCGTGACGGACTTCAACGGTGCCCGGCCCACTGTTTATACCGGTTCATCGAACATGGCTGCCGGCGGCGAGAAAGCCAACGGTGACAATTTAATCTGCATCGAGGACCGAAAAGTAGCAATCGCCTATGCGATCGAAGCGCTCCGTCTGTTTGATCATTTCCATTTCCGCGTGAATGCGCGGGAGGCGAACGCATTGCAAACGCTCCGTTTGCAGAAGCCGCCGGCCACTGGAAAGAAGCCCTGGTTTTCCCAGTACTATCGCACTGGTCACATTAGGGAGCGGGACCGAAAGTTGTTTATTAACTGAGTCCCGACCAATATCCGAGTGTGCACCTGGCGTCGGAGTCGGATTCATCCAGGTGTGTTGGGAGCGCAGACCGTGGGTGCGGAGCCGTCCAAATTTCAGAACGCGGGATTCATAACCAAGTTAGAGAGACTGAGTGCCGCATTACAATTTGTAATGCTTACGTCCTAAAAGCTCAACGCGCAGGCTGCTTCAGTATTTCTGCGAGCGCCTGTAATCGCGTTGAGTCTGCGGCGCTCGGCGCGGTGGTGGCAGTCTTCTCCAACGATGGCGCTAGCTTTTTAAGCTTGGCGAGTTCGCTTTGTTTCATGCGCGAGCTCTCTGCGCTTTGAATCGCCTTCCGTAAATCAGCCACCTGCATCGCCGGCAGGGCTTGCGATCGCTCCAACTGATCGACATACGCCTTCGCCACCACCAGCGTTCGCGGCCACTCGATTCTTTCCTGATTCTGCACGTTGAGTGCAGCCACGCGAACTGCTTCCGCGGCGTCGATCTCGTTCTGGCTCAGAAACTTCGTTGGTGCGAGGGCAAGGACGTCCAGGCCGCGAGCAATCTCTGAAGCATAGATCCGGCCGTTGTACCAATAAGCGGACCAATCGCCGGCGAGTATGAGCATGTTCGGATCAATTGGTCCGCGATCGAAATACCCGATCTCAACCGGATTTGCCGCGTCAGTGAAGTCCATCAGAGAGATACCGCCCTGGTACCACGCCTGCACCTTAATATCGCGTCCGGGAACCGGGATGAGCGAGCCGTTGTGTGCTACACAGTTTTCACTGTCGCCCTGGGCCGCCGGCATTTTGTAGTAGCTGGCAAAGCTCAGCTTGTTGTCCTTCAAACTGAAAAGCGCGTTAGCACCCCACTTGTTCGGATCGTTTGCCCGGCAACGTGCGGCCGTCCCGCCGCCCCACTCATCAGTGAAGACCACCTTCTTCCCGTCGTTTGAAAACGAAGCGGAGTGCCAGTAGGCGTAGTTCGGATCGTTTACCGCGTCGAGACGTTTTGGGTTCACCGGATCTTTGATGTCCAACAGAATTCCATTGCCAGAACAAGCACCGGCAGCCAGGCCGATCGCTGAGTAAACCGTAATGTCGTGACACTGATTGGAATCCGACGGCTTCTCGAGCAAGCCATCCTTGCCGTGAGTGCCCGAGTTATTCAGGGCATTCAAAACTCCCGTCCGTGGGTCCATAAACACTCGTGGACTAGACACAACCTTCGCTGTCTCCGGCGCCGCTAGTGGGACCTTAATCACCTCAATGCGAAACAGTGCCGTATTCGGATTCTTGTCCGGCGCTTCATCCGAGCAGCCGGGTAACTCTTCTGCCTGGCGCACAAAAGAGGTTCCCGAGACGTAAATGTAAACGTTGTCTTTGTCCTTGGGATCGACTACGAGGGTATGCGTATGCGAACCGCGGCAAGTTTGCAGTGCGGCCACCTGCTTCGGATTCCTGATGTCTGAGATATCGAAAATTCTAACACCGCGGAAACGATCTTTTTGCGCGGCCGGCAGGGCCGGCGTCGCCTCTTTTCCGGCGGGCGGCTGCGGTTGAGCGGGCTCCGGTGGAAATCCCTGTGTGCCGCAATCGAGGCGACCGTTGGGCATCTCCACTGACATGAAGAGCAGGTTTTTGTAGACCGACGGGTCACCCTGCCCACCCGGGCACACCATCGTAGTCAGCAACGCAGGCTTCGCAGGATTGGAGATGTCATAGATATTGAGGCCGTAAAAATTTCCCATGAAAAGGTGATTGCCCTGGAACGCAATGTCCGAGTTCGCAAAAGCGAGTTGAGCAGTAACCAGTTGCACAGACTTAGACATCTTCGAGGTATCGACAACGCCAAGTAGGCCGAGAGTCTTCTTCACTTTGGGATCATCTGGATTGTCGGAGCCGAGTTGAAACGCGTCAGGCTTCCTGACGAGCGTGATGTGCTTGAGGCCCAGTGACGTTTCGGCGGCGTCGTACATTCCCGGAGCGAGTTTTGCGCGCGGGTCATTCGTATCGGAGCCGGTCATTCCAGCCGGTAGAGGTGTCGCCGGTTCTGGAGCAAATGGATTCTGCTCGGCGGCCGGTTTTGTTTCTGAAGGCTTCGTAGCCTCAGGAGAAGTAGATGGAGTTGGAGATTGCGCATGGATCGGCGCGTAATACATGCAGAACAAAAGGGAAGCACCGAACAAACGGAAAGCCATTGTGTGTACTCGATTCATCGTTTCTCCTCTAAAAGTTTTCCACCAGCATAGTTTGCATAATTCTGATCTCCGCGCGTTGACCGCTATCGACATCGCTCGCGAAATTGAACAGTTCAGCATCCTGTCCGGCGCCCGCGGTATCGAATAGGGCCTTCACCATAGTCAACGCGCCGCCGTGATGCTGAATCATCCCAGCCAGAAATAGACGGTCAAACCCCTCGCCGTTCGCCTGTTTGAGAGCTTGCATCTGCTTTTCAGTGAGCATCCCAGGCATCAGCATCTGATGCATTGCTTGCATGGAATGGCTCGACATATCCATGCCGTGCTGTTGATGCATCATCGGCGAAATCGATTCTCCTCTGAGGGCCAACCAGCGTTTCATAAACTTTATTTCGTCAGATTGCGATGCGGTGATTCGTGCCGCCAGTGATCGAAGTTCCTTTGTTGTCGTGCGCGACTCGATGAGCGCCGTCATCTCGACCGCTTGCGCATGGTGCATAATCATGTCCTGCATGAACCGCACATCGGCCGGTGAACGTGGCGGCAGTTTGGCCCTAGTCGACGGTGGCAGCGTTCGGGTCGGCTGACCGGGTGCGCCGGGTTGGACTACGACCGGCGTCGCAGACTCAGGCTGCTGTGCGCGGACCAGGGGCGAGAATGGACCAGCGATTGTACCGGCGACGATGAGGCCGCTGCGCAACACCCTCATTACGGACCACAGCGTGCGCCTGCCTTTAGAGTGTAAAGATGACCTTGAATGATCGATCATGGAAAGGGTCACTTTATCACAAACCGGCGCCAGGGTTCATCGAGTTTGGAATGCGATTCGGCTCTGTCCGATCAACCGGACGTGCGTCCGAAATCTCGGTGATTTTTCCTTGCCCCCATTGCGCTCGAGGGTGTATTAGAGGGGGGATTTTGAGATGCAAGATCCTTTGTCCCTCCGTTGCTAATGATTCAAACAGATTGCGACTTTCAGCCGAAGATTGAATTCTAACTAGCCCGCCTGGAGCATAATGATGAAAAGAAGCTTCGCCCTCTCGCTATTTACTCTGTGCGCTTTGTTTGGTGCTTTGCTCAACAGTCCGAGCGCATCTTCGAGTGCCGTTAACCAACAAGTAGCAGTTCACTCGGCCGTTGCCGAGACGTCCAACCTGATTCCTGTCCTGGCGACGACGATACTCAACGTCGATCGGGCTGACGATACTGCCGCGGCTAATGCTTGTACCGCGGCAGCCAACGATTGCAGTCTGCGCGGTGCAGTTATTAGAGCAAACACGAACCCGGGCGCTGATCCGGTTGTGATCAACTTACAACCAGCCACGACTTACGGTCTGACTCTCACCAATGCATCCCAAGAGAATGCTGCTGCGACTGGCGACCTGGACATCACGACCGGCGTTCACACGGTGACAATCGTTGGCGGTGGTTCGTCAGGGCCTAACGCCACGACGATCAGTGCCTCCATGTTGAATACTGCCACACGCCGCGACCGTGTGTTTCATCTCACTGGATCTAATGTCAGAGTTACGCTGCAGAACCTGGTGATCAGAAACGGGCAGGCCGCTGATGACGGCACGGCGGGCACCAGTACTAACCCCACTTCGCAAAATACTAATCGCTTCGGCGGGGGGGTCCTTAACAAAGGCGGCAGTCTCACACTTGATAACGTGACCCTTCAGTCGTGCCAGGCAATCGGGAAGGGCGACAGCATCGTAAATGAGCACACCACCCTCGATGCCCACGGCGGCGGACTCGCCAGTGTCGGAGCTACAGGCAACGTCGTCATCACCGAAAGTCGGTTGATTTCCAACGCGGCCACGGGCGGCAACGGCGGCAACTTCAACAACGGCGCAGGTTCAAGTGCAAAGGGTGGATCCATCTATTTCGAAGGCGGCGCGCTCAAGATCAACGAGTCGCGAATTCTGACGAGTAACGCTAACGGCGGGATGGGCGGCAACGGCCCGGGTAATCAGCAAAACGGTGGCATGGGCGGAACTGCTCTAGGCGGCGGCGCCTACATTGGCGGCGGTACCGTCAACATTAGTAATTCCACCATCGAGAGTTGCATCGCCATTGGCGGCAATTCTGGTACGGGGCAAAACGGCACCAACGCAGGCGCCGATAGCGGAGGCGGCGGTCTCTTCAGTCTCGGAAATCTGACTGTGACCAACTCAACGTTTGATCAGAACAGTGCCAAGGGCGGTCACGCGGGTGATTCGTTTGGTCCTGATTGCTTTGGCGCGCATCAGTCCGGCGACGGCGGAGCTGCACGAGGAGGCGCAATTCAGGCGGACGCTGGAAGTGTAATCATCAACACTGTGACCTTTGCCGGTAATTCTGCGCGGGGCGGCAACGGAGGCGACGGTGGGAAGACTAACGGTGGCGGGCCCTGCGCGCAGACCACGCACGGCGCCGGCGGCATTGCACATGGCGGGGCGGTCACTAACACGAATGCGGCCACGCTCAATATCAAACACGCTACCATCAGTTTAAACAACGCTCAGGCCGGCAACACTGGTGTCAACCAGGCCGGAGCGAATCTCCCGCCGCGCCTCGTGTCCGAAGGAACTGGCGGCGGCATCCGCGTGGGTCCGGCAAACGTCACTTTACAAAACACGATCATTGCCGGTAACACTGCGGCGAACGGTCTCGGCGATACTGCAGGCGCACCTACGCCCGGTCCAAATGTAGATGGAACCATCACCAGTAGCGGCCACAACTTACTTGGAGTTACCACCGATGCGGGTGGATTTGTCGGCACGGGAGACAAGACCGGCGCCAACGCGATGTTGGCGGCCCTCGCAAATAATGGTGGACCAACTCAAACGATGGCATTGCTGGTTGGTAGTGCGGCGATTGACTCCGGCGTGGCGGCCGGGGCCACTACAGATCAGCGCGGTCTTCCACGCACGTTTGACGATCCGGGAGTCGCCAATGGTCCAAAGAGCGACGGTACGGACATTGGCGCCTTCGAACGTCAATCTCTGTGCACCCTCTGCTGTCCAAACAACATCAGTGTGCCGAGTGATAGAGGTCAGCGGGGCGCGATTGTTAGTTTCCCACAGCCTTCAGGGAGCGGCTGTGGCCGAATAAAGTGTGACCTTCCTTCGGGATCTTTGTTTCCAGTTGGAGAGACGATTGTCACTTGCACCAGCTCCGCTGGGCCGGCTTGCAGTTTCAAGGTTACCGTAACCCGCCCGCTGAGGCCTCTGCCGCCACAGCCATTGCGCCGGAGACCGGGTGCTCATCACTAAGACACTAGCAGGTTCGAATCGAGTTTAATGATTCACATTGCCTGGGCGATCCTGTTTTCCTCATTGGGATTTGACGGCAACGCGCTGGCAGTTTAGCTTGCACGTTGCCGTCAATGAGGTTTATCCCGCTTGCTCGAAACAGAACACCTAAACACAGACACCCCTGATCCTATTTCGCCCGGCGGCGGATCGCTGATCAATCTCGAAGTCAGGGCCGAGGCAAAACCCGAACTGGTCGCCTACGCGAACCAACTTCCATCAATCCAACTATCGGAACGTGCCGTTTGCGACCTCGAGTTAATGGCAAACGGTGCATTTTCACCTTTGGACCGGTTCATGAGCCGCGACGATCACGATCGCGTAGTCGGGGAAATGCGATTGGCGAACGGGACCATTTTCCCAATTCCGATAACGCTGCCGGTAGACGCTGATCAGGCCCAACTGGTCCACCTCGACGGTGACCTGGCTCTGCGAGATGCGCGAAATGAATTGCTGGCGGTGATGACGGTCGAAGAAGCGTATGAATGGGATATAGCTGAAGTCTCAAGTCGGGTTTTTGGAACCACGGACTTGCGCCATCCGCTGGTTGCGGAGATGCATCGCTGGGGTAAGTTCAACTTGTCGGGACGCCTTCGCATTATCCAAATTCCCCGACACTACGATTTCGGCGCGTTAAGACTTTCGCCAACAGAGACTCGTGCGAAACTGGCGCGAATGGGCTTCGAAAATGTGGTCGCGTTTCAAACTCGTAATCCGCTGCATCGCGCTCATGAAGAGATGACCAAGAGGGCGACGGAACTGGTTAATGGAGTATTGCTCCTTCACCCGGTTGTCGGAATGACGAAGTCCGGCGATGTTGACCACTACGTGAGAGTACGAACCTACAAAACTCTGGCTGAAAAATATTACTCACCAGATCGAATACTCCTTTCGCTGTTGCCGCTTGCGATGCGCATGGCTGGCCCACGCGAGGCTTTGTGGCATGCGTTGATTCGACGTAATTACGGCGCGAATCACATGATCATTGGGCGAGATCATGCGAGCCCCGGTGTAGATTCAAAGGGCAATGCTTTTTACGGCCCCTACGATGCTCAGGAACTGGTGGAGCAATTCAGCGAAGAAATCGGCGTGCGGGCTTTGGCCTTCAGCGAATACGTTTACCTGCCCGAGGAAGACCGTTACGAAGAAACGTCGCGCCTTTCCGGTTTCGCGAAGACCGCCACCCTCTCTGGAACTGAAGTGCGTGATTCTTACCTGCGAGCGGGCCGGCCGCTTCCGGCGTGGTTTACTCGTCCCGAGGTTGCCGACATTCTTGTCGAAACTTATCCGCCGCGTCATAAACAGGGAGTTTGCATTTGGTTTACAGGATTGAGCGGGGCTGGGAAAACTACAACCGCCGAGATTCTCACAGTTCTCTTACAAGAGCATGGACGCCAGGTGACAGTATTAGACGGCGATGTTGTCCGGACAAATCTCTCGCTCGGGCTGGGATTTAGTAAAAAGGATCGCGATCTCAACATTCGCAGAATTGCATTTGTCGCGAGCGAGATTGTGCGGCACGGAGGCATGGTTGTTTGTGCGGCGGTCAGCCCGTACCGCTCGACACGCAACGATGCACGCAACATGATCGGGGCTGATCGTTTCGTGGAAGTTTTCGTTGACACCCCGTTGGAAGAATGTGAAAAACGAGACACGAAGGGACTATATGCAAAGGCTCGTCGAGGAGAGGTCACGAATGTCACTGGAATCGATGACCCTTATGAGCCGCCGCAAAATTCTGAGTTAAGACTTGAAACGATTGGCATAGGAGCTGAAGAGAACGCACGGAAAATTCTCGCTTACCTGGCGGACCATGGTTTCGTCAATGACGTCTCGGCGCCAACTATCTGAACAAGCGGTCAATGAGCGCACGTCGAAGAGTATTGACGATTCCGACATCATTCAGTGTTTGGCTACTTGAATGCAGGGCGCGTCTGCACGCTGTTGTACGTCTCGGATGACACCTCCACGCAAACCCCGTCTTGATGATGTCCCACTCCCGGGCAAGGCCCGACGCCTCGCGTCGTGGTTCCGGCAAAAGGTCACGTCCAAAAAGCGATCCGTCCCCCATAACTCCGCGGCTGAACTACTCGATCTCTTCGCCCCTGAGGTTGCCTACAATCCGTTCCCGCAATACGAACGGTTACGGCGTGAAGGTCCTGTACATTTTCTGCCGCGACACGGCTACTGGCTTCTGATTGGCTACGACGTCGTAAACTCGGCGCTGTCGCAGCCGCAGCTCTTCTCAAACCGCGTGCGGGAGTGGACGGATGTTGACAGTGTGCTCCTGGGCGCAGACCCTCCTGAACACACGGCCGTTCGCCGTGTAGTGGGCCAGCATTTTTCCTCCCAGGACCTTGAAATGCAGACTGCGTTTGCTGAAAAAACCGCAGCGAGTCTTCTCCAGCCGTTGCTGGCAGGCGGGAGACTTAACGTGCTTGGCGAGTTTGCCACTCCGTTGAGCGAAGAAGTAGCTGCGCATTTGATTGGGATCGACAGGCCAACGCTCTCCGCCATGCGTGCAGCTCAGGCGACAGCCACGGATTTGGCGAAATGGCTGACCGAGCTGGATGCCATAGTCGCCGCGGCCGCCGACCGTTTGCCGCTCTACGAACAGCTGCTCCGCGATGGTGATGGTGAGCTTAGCCACGCTGATGTTCGGAGTCTGATTCGATTCTTGTGGATCGCCGGCACGACCACGACGAGGCGAACCATAGCATCGTCGGTGCTGATGCTTTTGCGACACCCGGCGATGCGTTCGCACATTGAAGCGGATCCGGCATCGCTATCAACATTCGTCGAGGAATCGCTCAGATTTTGTCCACCCGAACACACGATCGCTCGACGGGCAGCTACTGATATCGAGATATCAGGTGCGAAGATTCCGGCAAATGCATTGGTGAAACTCTGCATTGCCGCAGCCAACCGTGACCCGACTCAGTTTGCAGACCCGGAAACGTTTCTTCTACACCGCACACCAAATCGACATCTCTCTTTCGGCTTTGGAGTACACCGCTGCATAGGCGCGCCCCTGGCCCGCGTGGAAATGGCCGCAGCTGTACGCGTGTTGTTACGGCTCGCGCCGGGATTTCGCTCCGTTGAGCCGCTCCAAACTCTTCGTTTTGTCGGGTTCGTGAATGACAGCGAAGAGTTAGTGATCGAAGCTAAATAACGCTGTCGCAGCGGCCAGGCAACTGATGATGTTCGTGGTTGAATGGAAGTGGAATGAATCCTAACGATCTGGATCGGGGCGTCGAGCGCGGCCTTGAGTTTTTGCGGCGAAGCCAGCTGCCTTCGGGCGAGTTCAAAGTCTTTATGTCCACTGACGCTAATCTCGAGCAGGATTGCGTTGTCGACAGCTCGCCTTTTCCAACCGCTCTAATCGCGTATTCGCTCGGCTTCTCCGATTCACGCAGCGCAGAGGAAATGGTGAACAAGTGTTTGCGATTTTTCCTTACCGAGATGGAAGGGCAGGGGCTTTGGCGTTACTGGACGAAGGATCACAAATATCATTCGATTATCCCTCCCGATCTGGATGATATCGCCTGCGTTTCATATGTGCTGCGACGGCATAGCGTGCCTTTCCCATCGAACCTTGAACTAGTCTGTGCAAACCGTAATAAGGAGGGCTTGTTCTACACCTGGCTGACTCCGCGCTGGCCTCCGCCTCTCAATGTTCGTTACCTCTCGGCTGTGTTCCGACAGTGGCTCAGTCCGTTAAAGTTGTATTACTTCTGGAAGTTGAACGAATCCGCCCCGCACGATGTTGATTGCGTCGTCAATGCCAACGTCTTGTTCTATGTAGGGGAGAGCGAGGCGACGCGCGCAGTGCCGGGTTACCTGATGGACGTGATACGCCGCGGCGCGGAGGATACTTGCGACAAGTGGCACCTGAATCGATTCACATTTTACTACGTGGTCTCGCGCAACTTTCACGCAGGAGTTTCATCACTTGAGCTCGTCCGCGAAGAAGTCGTGGCGAAGATCGTCAGGGAAGCGAAACCTGACGGCTCAATCGGGGACAACGCCCTGGACACAGCGCTGGCGGTTTGCGCAATGCTTTACTGGAATAGCTCGCCGCCCGAGCTTGAGCGTGCCATTGAGTTTCTTGTGGCGAAGCAGGACGAGACGGGCAATTGGCCGCGAGTGGCGTTGTATTACGGCGGACCAAAGAAATATTACGGCTGGGGATCGGAAGAGTTAACTACAGGTTTTTGTTTGGAGGCGTTGCTGCGCTACCGGCAGACCTGTTTTTAATCGTGAACCGAAAGCAAAGCGAACTGAGGTGATGAGAATCAACGACTCAAAGAATATCCGAGAGCTGCGTGAAGAAATCACTCGTCTCGGCCCCTGGCACCAGGACATAGAGATTGCTCCCGGCGTCCGCACGGGCGAGCGTGCCCCTGAAATCGCCTACCCGATCGCACTCGGTACGCCAACGGTGTACGACCCTGGGCTCCACATGGAGTGGCTTGTCAGGCGAGTTTACCCCCAGGGGCTCGCGGGAAGATCCGTCATGGACTGTGGGTGCAACGCCGGCGGAAATCTATTCAGCCTTACCCAATGCGGCGCCGGCGAATGCTTCGGGTTTGACGCGCGAGACCACTGGATTAAGCAGGCGCACTTCCTGGCCCAGCACCTCCCAAGCGAAAACATCGAGTTTGCCACTCTAGACCTCGGCTCGCTCGCAAGCCGCCACGTCGGCCAGTTCGATATCACGCTTTTCATGGGGCTGCTTTATCACTTACCCGACCCAATTAACGGACTTCGCATCGCGGCCGATCATACGAAGGAGCTACTGCTCGTCAACACCGCGATCATGCCTGGCGGCGGTGGCGACTCCCTCGTCCTTAACCGCGAGAGTGTGACCGAGGTGATGTCAGGCGTCCACGGCCTCGCCTGGCTGCCCTCGAATGAGGGAGTTATTCGAGCCATCCTGGAATGGTGTGGCTTCCCGCACGTCCGGCTGCTTTGGGAGGTAGACGCCGGCGTGAGGAATTGGCGGCGACTTGAGGTGATCGCCGCTCGTGAAGCGGCTACCTTCGCTCACTTCGACGCGTCAGCCGGGGAGGTTAACACCGGAAGATCCGGCGGATGGATCCGGCGGCTGCTCCGCCGTCCATGAAGATATGGCCCAACATTTAATCCACATCGGCTACCCGAAAGCCGGCTCAACGTTTCTCCAGAAATGGTTCGAGCGTCAACGCGCACCGAGGTGCGGCAGATGGTAGCCAGTGGCAAGCGCAGCGCAGCCACTGGACGGCAGGAAAACCAGAACGCGCCCCGATGGGGCGCAGGGAAACGAGCAATCTCTCGCCCCACTCAATCGCTATTCGCGCCAAGATCCCCCGCGGCCCTTCGGGGCGCTGTAGATCTTTCGTCGCTACCAGAGGCTGCGCGCTGAGCGCTTGCCACTGGCTACCCTCTGCCGCACCTGCGGTGCTCAGTTATAGTTTTCCCGCTTTGTAGACAAGTTGCTTAGCTAACTTCAAGACGTCTTTGAGGATTTGGATCGCGCGGTTTGGAAATAAAAGCAGATGAGCAACGACGACGAGCGCGTCTATTGGGTATTGCAATGATGACGACAGCAAAAACGCGAGCGGGAAAAATATTTCATAGTATTCGAGCAGGAGCATGCTGTACCGGGGTTTAGGCGCAACGATGACCAGATTCATTTTCCACATTCCTATGCGAAAGCATTCAAGCAACACATAACCACAGAGAAAGATGATCGCCAACCGGCTCCCGCCGCGCCAAAGCATGATGGAGAATGCGATTACCTCGAGTGGAAAAATGATGAAATTGCCGAGCCTGTGGAGCCATGTTAACGTATGCCGTTGAGCAAAAGTTTGAAGACCGGCGAGTTGGTCGTTGTGCAAGTCGGTCAATTGATGCCAAAGGTTGCCCCTTAGACCGTAACTAAGCGCCCAAACTGCTACGGAACCAAACCAGACGGGGTCAATAGACTCGGTGGCCCATCGATACACCAAACTGATCACGAGTAGCGTGGGGAACAGGTGAGCCCCGGACGCATCCGCAATCAATCCGAGAACGCCGCGGGTTTTCAGTCTAACTGGAGGAATTGAGTAGACAGAGAAGGCCACCCACGCAGCGAGATACAGGGATAAAAGAAGTGGGTCGTTTCTCCAGTAGAGGGCCACGGCGACCCCGGGCAAGACACAACATAGGAGTGCGATCGTAACGAAGGCTTTCGACTTTCCTATGAATTGATTGTTCTTCCCGCTGGCAACGTCATCTTTAAGATCGGTGACGTCGTTAATCACACTAACGTAGGCGGCTCCCGGCACGAGGGCGATTAGCGCGAGGAGGAGCAGCGGCCATAAAGAAGTTATTGATAAGTTGAGAATGAATGCAGTCGCGTACATGGTGGCAAACATCGGAGACAACTTGAATTCCCACCAATCGGAAGCCCGAATGGTTTGAGAAAGCTCAGGTCTCCAGTCTCGCCATCGCGCCGAATTTTTAGTGGAGCGCTGTTCCAATTTAGTAAGACCAGGTCGCAAAGTTTCTGAAGGAGTTTTGCTTCACTCTCGCATGGAAAAGACACGTCGCGTCAAATCCCGCTTCGCCGCAATAAGCACCTGTCCTGAAACCTGGGGCGGGAGTGAAGAGCTCTGGTCGAGGGCGCTCACCTATCTGGCGGCAAGCGGACACTTCGTATCCGTATTCAAGACCGGCGTGGATTGGTCTCATCCTGGCATTAGGAAACTCAAGTCGTTGTCCTGTGCGGTCCGCGATCTTCGCGTACTCCCTCTCCCAAGACGATGGGTAACCATTACGCACTTTCTTTTTCTTACACTGCATCTGCTCATGCGGCGACCGGACCTCGTTATCATTTCACAAGGGGATAACTACGACGGTTTACATTTTGCATTTCTCTGCCGCAAGCTCAGGCTACCTTATACGCTGGTTTCGCAGAAGGCCACCGATCACTTTTGGCCCCCCGATGTGTCTCGCGCGTACCGGCGCGAAACGTATCAGGCTGCCGTTAAATGTTTTTTCGTCTCGCATCACAACCTAAGCCTCACCGAGGATCAGATTGGCGCGCATTTGCCGAACGCAGCAGTTGTTCGAAACCCTTACCTCGTTTCTGCCGAGCAACCACTACCCTGGCCCGGCGGCGAGGAAAGTGAGCTGCGCCTCGCCTGTGTGGCGCGACTTTATTTGTTAGACAAGGGACAGGACATTCTGCTGCGAGTGCTGGCCCGTGAGAAATGGAAGAATCGTAATGTGCACGTCTCGTTTTTTGGACAGGGAGTAAACCGCGACGGGTTGATCGGTCTGGCCGCAAGACTTGGCGTCACGAAAGTGTCGTTCGAAGGTCAAACAAACGACGTGACTGGCATCTGGGAAAACCATCACGCTCTGATACTTCCGTCTCGGACCGAAGGTTTACCGTTGTCGTTGGTTGAAGCGATGATGTCAGGTCGCCCGGCGATCGTGACAACAGTTGGCGGCAACGCCGAAGTTGTTGAGGATCGTGTTACTGGCTTCCTGGCGGCGCCCGCTGAAGATTCGATCGACGGAGCCCTCGAAGATGCCTGGCAGCGGAGACTCGAGTTGCGAAAGATGGGTGACCTGGCGGCGATCAGAATCCGGGAGCTGGTCCCGGCGAACCCTGGAGAGGAGTTTGCTTCGATCCTGCTGGCAATGGTCGACACGCTTCGGACCAAACGCGAACCAATTGATGGCATTGCGGCGAGTGAGACTGCCGCCCATCGATCACCACAAAGCGAGCTCGACGAAAGTGGATTGCCGGGTTCTCCCAAAGCAGATCAGATAGGATCGCGAGCATGATCAAAGGCCTCGTCTCCGTAATCATCCCTTCCTACAATCGCGCCGACTTTCTTGTCGAAGCGATTGCCAGCGCGAAAGCTCAGACTTATCCGCTAGTCGAGATCATCGTAGTGGATGATGGCTCCACCGATCACACAGCCCTTCGCGTTGCTCAGTTGGAAGGCGTTTCCTATTGTTACCAGAAACATCAAGGGCAGGGAGCAGCGCGCAACCTGGGCCTGGCCCGTGCAAAAGGCGAATACATAGCTTCGCTCGATTCCGATGATCTTTGGGATGAGGACTTCCTGACACGCAGCGTGGAAGGTCTCGAAAAATTTGCCCTCGATCTCGTTTTCAGTAACTGGACCAAAGTGAGAGGCGACAAGACGGCGGTCAGCGAATGGCTGCGCGACGGTGTTTGGAGACGATACCAGGCAGATGTTCGAGGCGAGTGGTCGCTCCTGAGTCCGGCCCAGTTGAGGAGTTTATTTCTGGAAAGATGTCCTGCGCCTTCGTCTTCAATGCTAATCCGACGCAGCTCCATCGTTTCCGGTTGGGGTGAACAGATGCAGATTGCCGACGATTGGTATCTGCTCCTGGAAACGGTCTTGTCCCGACCCAGCCGGGCGGCATTTACGTTGACTCCGAGATGGAAAAAGCGCGCGGACGGAATGAACCTTTACGACGGACAACCGTTCGCCGAAACCACCAAGAAGCTTTATCTTCATGATTACCCATTCTTTGCCAGAGACTTTCGGCAGCTGCTTACGCGGCGGGAAAAACTGTTTCTCGCCGGACGGCCAATGAAATACCGCGCACTGCTCTTAGTACATAAATTCCTGAGGAAGGAATTTGCGCTTCGATTAAGGTTGCCGGTAGCTATCGAAAAACTCCAGGCCACCCTCGCCAGGCACGGGACGACTGAGGAACAACGGGTGCAGAGAGGAGTTTTGCAAAAGGAGTAGTGCCTCAATCCCGCATCGCGGAATTAAGGAACTTTCAGCAATATTTGTTAACGCATGTTGACCGGACACGACATTATTCTGATCTCAAGCATTGAGTGGGATTTCAATTGGCAAGGCCATCAGGAAATCGCCACTCGTCTGGCCCAGGCGGGGAACCGCGTTCTCTATATTGAGAACCTGGGGGTGCGTGAGCCCGGCTTGCAGGATGCGAAGCGCGTAGCCTTGAGGTTTTCGCGTTGGGTTAGGTCGTTGCCGGATGGCGGAGTCCGGGAAGTGTCAAAGAATCTTTTCGTTTGCTCGCCGCTGATCCTGCCACCCTTTGGATCAAATCTTCGACACCAGTTAAACCAGCGGGCGCTTTTGCCGCTCATCCGCCGCATTGTCAGCAACCTGCGCTTCGATCCCGATATTATCTGGACGTTTCTGCCAACAGACACGGTCGCCTCTTTGGTCAGAATGTTGCGCAAACCAAGTTCTCTTGTCGTTTACTATTGCATTGCCGATTTTGCTGAACTCACACCTCATCCCACCGAGATTCTCAAGAGCGAGCGCTCGATCATTGAATTGAGCGATGTCGTTTTTGCGCAGTCGCCGCGGCTGGCTGAACATTGCGCGAAGATTGGCAAGACAGTCGAAGTCTTTCCATTTGGCGTGAACCTGGATCTGTTCGGGGAGAAAGATGGCCATGCAAACGGATCGCGTGGAAACGGTTCAACTTCGCAAGCCAGGGAAGGTGCAGCGTCTCATCAGATGTCGATGCTACCGCGTCCGATCATCGGCTATGTTGGAGGCATTCACAGATTCTTTGATACGCCGATGCTTGCGGCGATGGCTCGCGCCAGACCCGATTGGTCGTGGGTGCTGGTTGGCCCAATGCAGACGCCTTCCCGGGAGTTGAAACGGATCGAGAACGTTTACCTGATGGGGCCAAAAGCGCATGAGGAGGTGCCGGACTACATTCGCGGATTCGATGTCGGCATCGTTCCTTACCTCTCAAACAAATACACGGCCACGGTGATTCCCACCAAGATCAACGAATATCTCGCGATGGGAAAGCCGGTGGTTTCGACGGATTTGCCGGAAGTCAATTCATTCGAACGGAAACACGGTTTAATCATTACGTCTTCAAACGACTCCACTGAATTTGTGGCTTCGATCGAGCGGGCTATTAATGTCTCCGGAGAAGAGTCGGCGGTGATGCGTCGCCGAAAGGCTGCGGCTGCAAACGGTTGGGAGCAACGCGTCGAACAGATGAGCGACTTGATTGAGAGAGAACTGCGGAATCGAGCCCATGCCTGACGGCAGTCGACTCAACACCATAAATGATCCACGAAAACACACGAACTTACACGAAAAGTTTTAGTGTTAATTAGTGTGGCTTCGTGGATCGTTTTTAACTAATCGGTGATATGAGGTTGCTCGTCGAATTTTCCCGCCAGGCCGGTCAAGTATCTCTCTATGAAAGTCGTGTGGCCAATCACATACTTTGAAACGAAGCGCAAGAACGGATTCGAGACCTTACCGATCTCAGTGATCTTTACCTTTGCGCCTTCCGGGGTCGGCGCAATGTCGATCTCCCAGCGGCCGCTGAAAGGACCTTCAAGATCTGTGAGCTCACGAACCATGCGCTTCGGAGGCGTAAACTCCGTCGTCATCCACGCCACTTGATTGCCGTCTTTATAGTTTTCCTGCCAGACAGGTTTGCCATTGCGTTCGCCCCGCGATGTGACGCTGGCGACATCTGCGTGCCAGCTCGGTTCATTCGCATGGTCGTTGATCGTATCCCAAATGATTTGAGGCTGTTGCTTCGTGACGAGGGTGCGCGACGCCTGATGTTCCGCCGGTAGCATTAACCCCAGAATCAGCACAACCAGAATCAAGACCACGAAGACAACCGCAACGAAGAGCAGCAACCGTTTAAGTTTTCTCATGGCTTTCATATGTGCATCTTAACTCGACGAACCTGACCCGGAAAGATGATTGCGAAACCCGAGCAGTAGCCATCGGATGCGTGCAGTTTTTTTAGAATTCGAACCGCTACGGAGTGTTGATTAGGCTTTTGCTATGGCGAATGTAATCGCGCCGAGTGTTATAGTACCGCAGCCAAGTTACGAAGTTACCTCAAAACGCCTAAATCACCAGGTGCCATAATGCCAACTAATCTGACGAGTTTTAAAGTCTTCATCGCGTCACCGGGCGGCCTGACAGACGAGCGACGCGCCTTCCGCGACGAAATTCAGGACTACAACAATGCTGAAGCCATCCCCAGAGGGGTGTTGTTCCAGCCATTTGGATGGGAAGATACGCTGGGCGGCGTCGGACGACCCCAGAGCATTATCAACGAGGACGTGCGCAGTTCAGACTTTTTTGTCTTGCTGCTGTGGGATCGGTGGGGCTCGGCTCCGGACGTCAAGCCGTCGCGCTTCACCTCCGGGACCGACGAGGAGTATCACGTGGCTATGGAGTGTTACCTCTCGAAGGATGACCCCATGCGTCAGCTTGTGTTGTTGTTCAAGGCAGTCGATCCCAAACAACTCAGCGACCCCGGCCCGCAATTGGAGGGTGTTCTCAATTTCAAAAAGGAGATGGAGAAAGAGAAGACCCATCTCTTTCACACGTTCGACACCGTCGAACGCTTCCAGCAACTTCTTCGCTCGCATCTGTCCGCTTGGCTGCGTGGCTGGGAGAAGGACTCTGACTGGGGAAAGACCCCACGGTCCGGTGACAATAAGAATCCAGGAATTGTCGATCGTGAATCCGCAAGTAACGAATCCGCAAGCACCGCCGAAGCAGCGCAGCTAGTTGAGAGCTCATTATCGGCAAAGGCTTGGGCCCTTGCGGATGAAGGACGGCTCACGGAGGCGGAGGTGGAATTTGCGAGAGCCATTGTAGGCCGCCAGCGACCCGAAGATTTGACGAGCTATGGAGAATTCCTTTTCCGCGTTGGCCGCCTGGATCAGGCTCGCCTCTTGTTTGAAAGGGCAATTGAAATAGCCTCCGAGGATACGGGCCAGGATTACGCTCTGGCGAACGCCTACGGCCACCTCGGCTCAGTGTTGAAAGTTCGTGGCGATTTGGACGAGGCGGAGCAGATGTATCGCAAGTCGCTCGAAATTAATGAGAAGCTGGGACGAGTCGAAGGCATGGCCAAAGCTTATGGCAACCTTGGATTTGTGCTCAGGACGCGTGGCGACCTCGACGGCGCAGAGGAGGTTTACCGCAAGTCCCTCGAAATTGATTTGAAGCTGGGGCACTTGGAAGGCATTGCTAAGGCGCACCGTAACCTCGGAGGTGTGCTTTATGCTCGCGGCGATCTGGATGGGGCGGAGCGAATGTTACGCGAGTCGCTTAGAATCAACGAAAAGCTGGGGCGGTTGGAAGGCATGGCCAAGTCGTACGGGAACCTGGGAATTGTGATGCAGGCTCGAGGCAATCTGGACGGGGCCGAGGAGGTTTATCGTAAGGCACTCCAACTCAACGAGAAGCTGGGGCGTTTGGAAGGCATGGCGAACGCCTTCGGAAATCTCGGCAACGTTTTGTGGGCGCGGGGCGACCTTGATGCAGCCGAGCAGATGTCGCGCAAGTCGCTTGAAATTGACGAGAAGCTGTGCCGTCTGGAGGGCATGGCCAATTCCTACGGGAACCTGGGCAACGTGCTGTTTGACCGCGGCGATCTTGACGGCGCGGAGAAGATGCATCGGAAGTCGCTTGAGATTGATGAGAAACTGCGACGGTTGGATGGAGTGGCCAAATCCTACAGCAACCTGGGCAACGTGCTTCGCGCTCGGCACGATTTGGATGGGGCCGAGCAGATGCATCGGAAGGCGCTTCAGATTGATGAGAAGTTGGGCCGGCTGGAAGGCATAGCCATCGATTATGGAAACCTCGGAAATGTGCTGCATGATCGTAATGATCTGGATGGGGCCGAGCAGTTGTACATCAAGTCCCTTGAGATCGATGAGAGATTTAAACGTCTGGAAGGTATGGCCATCGCCTATCGGAACGTGGGCAATGTTCGCCGCGACAAGGGCGATCTGGAAGGGGCCGAGCAGATGTTTCGCAAATCGCTAGCGACCGCCGAAAGCCTGGGGTCCAGCTCCCTAATTACTCACGCTCAGGCATCGCTCGACTCTCTCTCAGAAAAATAAAATGAGGATGCTTCAGTTGCGCCAGTATTAGCTCGGGTCCTGAAGAATTCACCGCGTCAACTGTCGATACTTAATCCGATGCGGTTGTTCAGCAGCGGCGCCGAGCCGTTCCTTCTTATCAGCCTCATATTCGGAATAGTTTCCTTCAAACCACACCACTTTGCTGTCACCTTCAAACGCGAGCATGTGCGTAGCGATTCGATCAAGAAACCAGCGATCGTGAGAGATCACGACGGCGCAGCCGGCAAAGTTTTCGAGGGCTTCCTCGAGAGCGCGTAGAGTGTTGACGTCGAGATCGTTGGTGGGTTCGTCCAGCAAAAGAACGTTCGCGCCTTCCTTCAGCATCTTCGCCAGGTGAACTCGGTTTCGCTCGCCGCCTGACAACATCCCGACTTTCTTCTGCTGATCCGAACCGGAGAAATTGAAGCGAGCTACGTAAGCGCGAGAATTGACCTCACGCGTACCGAGCTTCAGCAGGTCAGTGCCTCCAGTGATTTCCTCCCAAATGGATTTATCGGGATCAAGTGTGCGGCTCTGGTCGACGTAGGCCAACTGCACCGTCTCGCCAATCCGAATAGTTCCGGAATCGGGTTTTTCCTGTTCCGCGATCATGCGAAAGAGTGTCGTCTTGCCGGCCCCGTTTGGTCCAATTACTCCCACGATGCCGCCCGGAGGGAGCGCGAAAGTCATATCTTCAACCAGAAGCTTATCTCCGTAACCTTTGTTCACTGCGGCGGCCTCGATCACGATATTGCCAAGCCGCGGGCCGGCCGGAATGTGAATTTCCAAATCTTCCCGACGCTTTTCAGACTGCTGTTCGAGCAACTGTTCGTATGCGTTAACTCTGGCTTTGCCTTTGGCATGGCGTGCTTTCGGCGACATGCGAATCCATTCCAGCTCGCGTTGCAGGGTCTTTTGTCGTTCGCTTTCCGACTTTTCCTGTTTGCGTAGTCGCTCCTGTTTCTGTTCCAGCCAGGAAGTGTAGTTTCCCTTGAATGGCAGTCCCTCGCCGCGATCAAGTTCGAGAATCCATCCGGCGACGTTGTCGAGAAAATACCGGTCGTGAGTCACTGCGATGATCGTGCCGGGATAGCTTTGTAAGTGATGTTCGAGCCATGCTACCGACTCAGCATCGAGATGGTTGGTTGGCTCATCGAGCAAAAGGATGTCAGGCTTCTGCAGCAGGAGCCGGCACAGGGCCACTCGGCGACGTTCACCGCCCGACAGAATCGCCACCGGTGTTTCCGGCGGCGGACAGCGCAGAGCGTCCATGGCCATCTCCAGACGGGAATCGAGATCCCATGCGTCGGCGTGGTCCAGCTTTTCCTGCACCTCGCCTTGCCGCGCCAGCAGCTTGTCCATGTCTTCGTCAGACATCTCCTCGCCAAACTTCGCGTTGATCTCGTCGAATTCTTTGAGCAGGCTAACAGTTTCCTGGACGGCTTCTTCCACGACTTCGCGCACCGTGCGTGCGTCGTCAATCAGGGGTTCCTGCTCGAGAAATCCGACGGTGTGACCAGGCGAGATGACGGTCTCGCCATTGAAGTCTTTGTCCACACCGGCGAGGATGCGCAGCAATGACGATTTGCCCGATCCGTTGAGACCGATGACGCCAATCTTCGCGCCATAAAAGTAGGAAAGATAGATGTTTTTGAGGACCGGCTTCTTGTCGTAAAACTTGCTGACGCCGACCATTGAATAAATAACTTTGTTTGGTTCAGTGCTCATATTTCTCGATTTCGGATTTTGGAATGCGAATTTCGGATTTGGTTTTCGTCCACAGATTACACAGATTACATTGAAATCAAAACGAGCCGGACGGACTCAGGGGAGCTTGTCTCCCCGGAGGGGGTCAAAATGCGTGGCTTTTCTTCTTAGAGTTTTTGCGGAATCGACGAAAGCCGCTGCTAAACGCATCAGCGACCTTTAGGTTCGGGCATCGGAGGACGCCGTACCAAAGCGTTCTGCTGAACGGGTCTTTGCTTTGGCTGCTTCAACTTCGCGATCACGCGGAGGCGCGTTGGTCACTAACGATGCGAGTAGCAGGTGTGCGGCTTCGGCCACTTGTTCCACTGCTCGATTAAAAACTTCCTCATTGGTCCTGGAGGGCTTATTGAAGCCGCTTAATTTTCGAACAAACTGAATTGACGAGGCGCGAATTTCTTCGGCGGTCGCCGGCGGCTTGAAGTTGTGCAGGGTTTTGATATTTCGACACATGGCAATCACCCACAATTAAAAAGAATTCGAACCTGAAAACATCCATACAGGATAGATCGAAACGTGATGAAGTCAGAACCGCCTGCGGTAGCGGGCGGGCCGGATGGCTTTCCACGTATTGTCGGGGGAAACATTGCCCGCCCGCTTACGCAGGCGGTTCTGACAGAGCCACCCGCCCGCTTACGCAGGCGGTTCTGACAGAGCCACCCGCCCGCTTACGCAGGCGGTTCTGACAGAGCCACCACGTCGCTATCGCTCCCGGTTCTGGCATCATTCCTCGGCCTTAAGGTCAGCCGAGGGCCCAGCAACGGCACCGCGCGTTCGCATCTCGATCAGTGGTCCAATAATCCGCCAGTAACGCTCAGGGAACAGGCGGTGGATTAGATTGATTTGTGTAGCGTCCGGCCCAATCAGGATGCGGGTCTCTCCCTCCAAGACTCCATTAACGATCCGATCGGCAGCGCGCTCAGGCGTGGTGCCGGCGAGCACGTCAAATTTTGCAGCAAACTCTTCGCGTTTACCTGGCCTGGTGTTGGCGCCGATCCTGCTCGTTTTCGCAATCCCGGTGCGAATCCCGCCCGGGTGAACGTTTGAGACCTGCACACTTGTCCCGGCCAGTTCGTGCCTGAGGGCTTCGGTAAACCCGCGCACGGCGAATTTGCTGGCGGCATAGGCAGCCTGGCCCGGTGGCGCAATCATGCCAAACACGCTCGAGAGGTTAACTATATAAGCTTTCTCTCGCGCCTTGAGTATTGGTAGAAAATATTTGACACCATAGACCATGCCCCAAAAATTTATTCCCATTACCCACTCGATGTCGGCAATCGAAACTTCCTCAACATCGCCGCAGAGTCCGACGCCGGCGTTGTTGATTAACCAGTCGACTCGGCCAAACTGTTCCACGGCAGCATGCGACAAAACTTCCATTTGACGGCGGTCGGCCACATCAATCGTGTGTGCAGCGACTTCGCAACCTCTTGCAGTCAAGGCGTGGACCACCACGTCGAGTCCACCTTTGTTTGTATCCGCCAGACACAACCGCATGCCCTCCTGAGCTAATCGCTCAGCCAGAGCGCGGCCGATTCCGTTGGCGGCGCCGGTGATTACCGCAACTGTTTTTTCCGGTTCATTCATGTCTAGATGCAAGCATCGTAGTATCGATCGCGATAGCTGTGAAGCAAAAACCAAGTTGCTATCCGCAGATTATGCGGATTACCCAGATTTAAGCGGCACGACTGGGCTAATCGTTTTCGTCTGCAAAAACCTATATTCAATCACTTCGCAAATATCAAATGATTAATCTGTATAATCTGTGATAGTCATGACGATCAAGGTGGGGACATCAGGCTTCGGAATCGCTCAATCGAAATACCTCCAACTATTTACCTGCGTCGAAGTTCAGCACACCTTCTATCAACCACCGCAAATATCTACTCTCGAACGCTGGCGTGCCGCAGCTCCACCCGACTTTGAGTTTGTCTTGAAGGCCTGGCAGCTAATCACGCACGACGCGAAGAGTCCTACCTATCGGCGTTTGAAAAAGAAGCTATCAGATGAGGAAAAACAGGAAGCCGGATACTTTCGGTCTACACCGTTAGTTCAAGCGGCATGGGAAACGACGCTCGCGTGTGCGAAAGTTTTGCAGGCGCGCACGATCTTGTTTCAGTGTCCGGCCAGCTTCAAGCAGACCAAAGAAAACGTATCAAACCTGGAGAAGTTCTTTGGCAGCATCAACCGCAGCATCACTGCCAGCCGGAACGTCTTGTCAGAACCACCTGCGTTAGCGGGTGGTTCATCGATGCAAAAAAGAAAGCTGAGTCTACCAGCTTACGCAGGTGGTTCTGACAAAGATCAACTCAACTTCGCATGGGAGCCGCGCGGCGATTGGGATCCGAAAGTGGTGAAGAGCATCTGCAACAACCTGGACCTGTGGCATGCAGTGGACCCTTTCACATCAACAAGCTCCACACCCGACAGACTCTATTTCAGACTTCACGGGCGAAACGGTTGGCGCTATGAGTATGACGATGAGGAGTTGCGTGAGTTAATCGCGATTCTAACGACCACCAAATTCAAACCCGGAAAGGTAGCAAGTGGATCGCCGGACAACGAAGGGTCTTATGTCTTTTTCAACAACGTAAGCATGACGCAAGACGCTTTGCGGTTTCAATCAATGCTCGATGAGGGCAGAACCGCCGGCGTGAGCGGGGCTAACCGTGCCAAGTAAGCGACAAAGGAGAACAAAGCCCGCCCGCTAACGCCGGCGGTTCTGACAAAACCCCGAGTTGAGTCTCACCCATCGCTCAAGCCCACGGCCAGCAACACCAAAAGCAGGACGAAGAGTATCGCTGTAACGAACAAGGCGATCTTCCAGACGCTGTATGGCCGGTCTCCCTGAATCTCTCCCGTGCGCCCATTGACGACGATCTGATAAACCTTGCTATTAAAGCGATAAGCCCCGGCATAAACCGGCAGCAACAAATGTTTGAACGTGATACCGGAGTAATGTGTGGAGAGGTGGTGAATCCTCTGTTCGTCACCGCCGATGTCGGAACGCACGTCGCTTTGAATCACGTTGGCGGCTACCAGTTTCACCCTTTCAAAACCCTGGGCCAGATCAACCTGATATCGCTGCGCCCGGAACCCGGAAAGAAATGCCGGATCGTAGGGTCGCAATTCGCCGAGGTCCCACGGATTAAGTGCCTCCAGCCGATTCACTGCCAGTGACGTAGTTGCGGGAACGAGGATGTCATCAAACCAACGGGTCACTGTTCCAGAAGCAGAATGCCAGCGAGTGTGGCGCACCTGCCTCGTGCGCATTTCCTGTTTCCCCTCCGAGTCTGTTTCCGTGTACGTTTCAGTAACGTAGTAGTATTCGCCGCGCTCGCCTGTGTAAAAGCTGGTCGTGTTGGTGTCGTAAGTCCAGAAAGGGATGTAGATGCCGTGAATTGCGTCGGGCCGGGCAAAGTGTTTGAGCGCATTCGGCGCAAACCATCTTGAGCTAAGCCACTCGCGCAATCCGGCGCTCGCCTGCGGTTGCGTGATGCAAAAAGGCAGGACGCCTTCCGGCGCCAGGATTGGGTCAGCCGACTTTGCCTGGGCGACGATCTGCACGCCGCAGAAATCACACTGGCGGGCGACCTCCGGCGGCGTGAACGTCACTGTAGCGCCGCAGCTCTGGCACTGCACGTCGAGTGCGTTGGCGGCTAACTGCTCCAGCTGCTCCGGCCGGATTACCAGATACTGCTCAAACGAACGCTCCTCGATCTGGTCCGCGTTGGTTGGGATAGCTTCCTTGTGGCCGCAATGCGCGCAGGACAAGAAACCGTCCCGGGGCTCGAAAACCAGATCGGCGCCGCACGCGGTGCAGGGATAGCGGTGAATTTTTTTGGGAGTTTCGACTGTGGGATGCATTTTATGTAGGTGGCAGCACGATGATCAGTGTTTCTTGCTTAGCTTATCATCGACCGAAAGTTTTCCGGGTCCGTGTAAAAGGAAAAAGCATGCGGCGGCGAGCATCATCAATGCCGCAAACTTGTTTGGGTAAGCGTCACTCATGTGAACGATTACGAGGGCGGCGATGAAATTAATAATTATCACACCGGCGGCATAACGTGTTGCCAGGCCCACGATGAATAGCGTGCCGCAGATCAGCTGCGCGTAAGCTGAAAGAAAAGCCGAGAAAAGAGGGAAGGGCACACCCCTGGAAGAGAGGAAGCCGGCAAACTCTTCCATGCGCGCGTAACTAAAGACATTGTCCTGAACTCCGTAGATGAGATGGAACCCAACTATCAAGCGAATGAAGATCACGCCATACTCTTTGTACTTGTCGAGTGTGGAAAGTTTGAACATTGGGTGCAATCCTTGACTGCCGGGTGATCTCCCAATCACTTACGACTAAAAACATACTCGCCGGACGGATCGATTTGTTTGAACTTTGTAATTTGCCCATTCTCTTCAACAAATTCGACCACCAGGTCCGCAAACTCCTGCACGCGAAACTTGAGACCTTTGTAAGCGATTAATTTTTGATCCGGAGCGCCAGGCGCAAGAATATAGAGTCCACCACCAGGTCTCACGACCACCTGCAGCTTAAAGCCGCTCGGCGTTTCATAGGTCCCAGCCAGGCGCTGCGCCAGTGCAGCTTCGATAGCTGGTGGCCGCCGAGTGAAAGATGCTTCGGCTTCATCGAGTGACATCGTGGCTTTATCGATTTCCCCCTGTGGGTTGGTTTGAAAGTTGACTGACCACTTCCCGTCCTGCTCATCGTCTGGGGTATCAAAGCGATCGTAGTGAAAGTGAGTCATCGGAAAACGCATCTTGTGAAAATCAAACTGAAGCTGATTATTCTTAACCCCAATTCTCAACAAGCCATAGGCGGGGTGCTCAAATTCTCCTACATAATCTTCGAGCGGGTGAGAAGGCTTCGTGTTAGCGATGCGTCCAGCGCCGGCTTTGCTGCGGGCCTCTGTCGCAAATTTCTTGTTCTTCAATCTGATGTCGAGCAGGCGATCCGTCCAGGCAACGGGGTCCATGCCCAGTAGGCGCTCATAAACGTTGTAGCTGATCGGGTTGTAAAGCCCGGCTGAGTGATCGCCGATTACAAAAACGATGACGCCAATGCGCTCGTTTGGCATGAACGAAACCTGGGAATGAAAGCCGGGCAAATCGCCACCGTGGTAGGTTATCAGGCGTCCGCGATAAGAAGCGGTTTGACGGCCCATTCCGTAAGCACGATTCAACACTTCCCACCACCCGCGCGTTTCGCCCGCCGTGTTAGGCAGTCCGATGGCCGGCTCCAGGGTCGCCTGAAGCGCCTTTGCAGGTAGAACTTCTCGACCTTTGTACTTGCCGTTGTTCATGAGTGCGATCAACCAATGCGACATGTCGTCGATGTTGGAGATGATGGCGCCGGCGGCGGCCAGTCCACCTGTCTCCTCGTAATAGGGAATGCGGTATATCTCGTTCGAGTCGCGCTTCTCTGTAAACGGCACGCCGTAGTCAGGATGTTTCTGCATGTCTGCGATGCTGTAGACGGTGCTGTTCATTTCGAGCGGCTTCAGAATTTTCTCGCGGACGTAGTCCGCCCAGGTCTTTCCAGACTGCAATTCGATTGAGTAACCCGCGGCTGCGTACATCATATTGTTGTAAAGGAACAGTTGACGCGGTTGCTCCTTCGGCTCGAGATATTTGAGCCGCTCAAAGAGTTCTTTAGTCGTGAAATCTGATTTGTACCAGATAGTATCGTGACGCGTGATTCCAGTCCGATGACCGAGCATGTCGCGCAGTGTGATGCTGTTGTTCAAGTCGCGGTCGTAAAACTGTATGGACGAGATCGATTCCCGAATGGGCCGGTCCCAGGTGAGCTTTCCTTCCTCGACCAGGAATCCGGCGGCAACGGCGGTGAAGAGCTTGGTGTTGGAAGCGATGGGAAACAGGGTCTGGGAAGTTATCGGCAGTTTCTTTTCATAATCTCGGTAACCGTAGCCCTTAGCGAAGACCAGTTTGTCATCAACAACGATGCCAACGCCGATACCGGGCGCATTCCAATCCTTCAGAGTCTTCTCCATGAATGCATCAAATCCTGAAAGCTTCTGAGTTAGATCAGCCGCCTTGTCCTGGCCGTGAACCGTGTTTGCAAATACCACAGCGAACAACAGCAGTGTTGATACGAGCGACCTCACAACTGACTTTTTCGGTGGGCGTTTTTCAGACGTCATGTCTTCCTCCGGATTATTTTTTGTCGGAAACGATTAGATACCAATACTCAAGTGGATTACCGCACAGGATCATGGCTGCGTAAATAATATTGCTGGAGATGAACTGCGAACTGCGAGGGCAGGATGGTAACCAGAAAATAGCAAGCCGTAAAGAAATTGTTACCCCAGCAATAAAATCGGCTATTGCAACTCCATTTAGCCGAGAGTATTTCATTTTTTGAGTCACAAGATTGAACATAAGAATGACTCGCGAAGAGCTGTCGCCCGCTCCGCGGGCTGGACATTCGTTCCTCTGGATCCTGGGGCTGACGCCCCAGGCTTTATGCTGCCGCCCGCTCCGCGGGCTGGGTGAGTCAACTATGTAATTGTCGTTGAAAAGGTTGGGTGGGGTATATCACGTCTATGATCACCGGGCTGAAACCACGGCGCCAATGAGATCGCTGCCGCGTAGATCGGCAAAGCTATTGCAATCGGTTGTGTAGCGCCTCCACGCGCTGCGCTAACTTCGCGTCGCCAAATTTTTCGGCCATTGGCGCAAAAGATTTGGTAGGTCCATCCCAGCGGAGTTCATCAACGTCCTCAAAGAGTGGCGCATCGGTTCGGAGAGTTGCCAGATTCTTAAAGAGAAGCGCTTTGGCGAGGTTGTCGCCTCGTAGACTGTCGGGAGGGAAGTCCTCAATGCGGCCATGACGGTTTATGAGCGAGGCCGCGGTCTTTGGTCCGAGTCCGGGAATCCCGGGGTAGCCATCAGCGGAGTCGCCCACGAGGGCCAGATAGTCAGCGATGAAAGCCGGCGCTACCCCAAACTTTTCTCGTACACCATCGGCGCCGCGGATCACACCGCTACGCCGATCAATTTGGACCACGTGCTCATCAACTACGCACTGTGCGAGATCTTTATCCGGTGTCCAGATGCAAACCTTTTCGACTCGTTTATCGAGCGCCGCGAGATGCGCCGCTGACGCCAAAGCATCGTCTGCTTCATAATCGATCATTGGCCAGACCGCCACGCCCATCGCAACCAGTGCTTCCTCGAGCGGATGAAACTGCGCGAACAGTGCCGGCTCAATGCCGGCTCCGGTTTTGTATCCCGGCCACAGCTTGTTTCGAAATGATTCGATGACATGATCCGTCGCGACGCCGATGTGCGTTGCATCGTCTTCAATCATTTTCGCGACCATGCGGAGCAACCCGACGACTGCACCAAACGGCGGATCAGTTTTCTTGAAACGACGGATACCGTAGAAGTGGCGAAAGAGCTCGTAGGTGCCGTCGATGAGATGGATGATCATTTTGTGGAGCGGTCAAACAAAACAGCAAACAGCAAACAGCAAACAGCAAACAGCAAACAGCAAACAGCAAACAGCAAACAGCAAACAGCAAACAGCAAACAGCGAAGAGGAAAGAGCAAAGAGGAAAGAGGAAAGAGTAAATAGTTTACATTACGATGGCTAGCCGAAGTCTGAAAACCACTGAACGCTGATTGCTGTTTACTGATTGCTGTTTACTGTTTGCTGTTTACTATTTGCTGTCTTAACCTTCCTCGAGCACGGATAGAATGTTGCCCGCGGGGTCCTTGAACCATGCTATCTCCGGACCTGACCCCTGCTCGCCGCCGCGGAAGATGCCTTTTTCATCAGTCTTCAATTCGCCATCATAGGACTCAAACTCAACCCCGCGCGCTCTGAGTTCGTCCACAGCTTTGTCGATATCGTCCACACGAAAGTTCAGAACGGTAAAGCTTGCGGGAGCGTGGTCGGGTTTGGGATAGATGAAAACGTGACCACCGCCGCTAATCTGTAAATCCAGGCCTTCATTCGTTTCTGAAACTTCGAGTCCGAGCGTTTGCCCGTAAAACTCCTTTGCTTTGTGAAGGTCGTCTGCCGAAAAACTGCTGAACGCTTTCGTATCTTTGAACATAGCTTTACCTCCCTGAATCATCAAAATACCCTTCGCTGTTGCACCTTTTCCTTCGTGCCAAGTGAAAATCTTGTCTCAACTTTTCCGTCGCCGGATAGTAACGCTGCGACATGTTCGCCTACTGCCGGACCGTGCTTAAACCCGTGCCCGGATCCACCGCCGACCAGCCACATATTTTCGTAAGCCGGGTGCTGGTCGATTAAGAAATCGCCGTTTGAAGTATTTTCATACTGGCAAACGCGTGTTTCCACCACCGGAGCGTCTGCCAAAGCTGGCACACGGCGCGCAAGAACAGAGCGCACGGCAGCCAGGCCTTTCTGGGAGACCATTCGTTCGCCCGAGTCTGGATCAAAATCCGCGCCATGCGCGTCGATCGCAATCTTGAAACCCCGGTTGTCTAAGTTTGGAATCCCATAGACGAGGTCATTAAAGTCGATCCATGCGGGCATGTTCTCGGGTGTGAAACGATGATCGCCAGGGCGTAAGCCAAAGAAGAATACTTCCTGTTTGGTGACATGAATTAGATCCGCCAACAGAGTGGGGAAGAGTTTTGGCAACCACGGACCACACGCAAAAACAAATTTGTCGGCAGAGATGGAACGGCCGGAGACCGTCTGCACGGATTTGAGTTTTGAACTCCCACTCTCGGCATTGAGCGGAGACAAAACCGCTTCTTCAAGGTAGACCACTCCACGTGTTTGCGCTGCGGCGACCGTAGCCGCAACCGCCTTACGAGCCATCAAGACTCCACTATCTGGTTCCAGAATTCCCCATGATACCGATTCGGTTGCAAGCTGTGGGTAACGACGACCGAGCTCAACCCGATCGAGTTTTTCGAATCGGATGTTGGTTCGAGCAAGCGTTTTGAGCATTGCTTCGCAATAGAGGTCGTTTTCTGCCGCGAGCCACAAGACGCCGGTGGGATGAAAGAGTCCACGTGCTGCCGGTCCGATTTGATCGATGAGTTCCTGCCAGAGGACAAACGCGCGCTGGGCCATGCGCGTGTAGATCTCGTCAGGGCCATAACCCATGCGAATAATGCGCGACTCTCCGCCGGAACTCGCACGACTGTTTCCAACGCCGTATGCGTCCAGAAGTATGACTCTGGCGCCTGCACGACTTAGTTGGAAAGCTGTCCAGGCGCCGAAGACACCCGCACCCACCACCGCTACATCGAACGGCTTATCGGTTGCGCCAGGCGAATTTGTGTAAGCCGACGACATTCGCTTCCCTGAACCGATGACTGGATGTGCGTTTAAGCGTCGACGATTATCTTGAAACCGCCGTAAGCCATCCGCTTCACATCGAAAGGCATGACTGCTCCTTCTTTCATCATCGCGGCCAGGCGCGGGTCCTTCATCACCTTTGCGTTCACGGCGTCGCGATGTGAACGCGACTTATAAACGATCCACGCGAACACGACTGTTTCGTTGCGTTTGGCTTTCACGGTTTCCGCAAACGGCAAACCCCATTTCACCTTCAGATCGTCTCCGACGCATTCACGATATTCCAGAGCGCCGTGATCTTTCCAAACCTTACTAGCCTTCTGAGACATTTGGCGATATGCCTCGACATTTTTCTTTTGCACTGGGATTACAAAACCATCAACATATTTCATGGGGTTCTCCGAGTAGTTAAAATGAAAAAAGTAAAGTGACTGCAATCAGCGCGGAGCAATGGGAGCTAGCTTCAACCGTCCGTAAAGAACAAATAGCAGGAGCAGGCAAACTATCACAGGAAAGATCGCCGTCGCCACGGTGCCACTCGACAGTGTGATCACCGACGCGCCGATCATGATAATGAGCAAACCGGCGGCGGCCAGCGGCGTTAGACCAGGGCGAATTCGCAAAAGCGAAGGCAGCACCAGACCCAGGCCGCCAAGCAGTTCAGCCAGACCGATAAACCGCAAGAGCATTCCCGGGAGCGGTGTTTGACCTGACTCGCGCGCCAGATTCTGCATCACCTCAATCGACATCACCAGTTTCGTTCCACCCGCAAACAGGAACAGTGCTCCGAGTAATATCTGGATAATCCAGAGTACATAGGTCATTGATCTATCCTCCTCCACACGATTTTAGCTAGGCTTTGACCTCTTTCTCTGCCATCTGAGCTCTTAACCGATCCTCTTGCTCTCTGAGTTCAGGAGTAAACTCGGCGCCGAAATCTTCTGCCTCGAAAATTTGACGAATTTCGACTTCCGGCTCGTCATTCGGCACAGGATTCGGGCGGCGCTTGAGCCATGCGACGGCATCATCAATCGACTTCACTTTCCAAATCCAGAAGCCGGCGACGAGTTCCTTCGTTTCAGCAAATGGTCCATCGGTTACCGACCGCTGGTCGCCCGAGAACTTCACCCGCACGCCTTTTGAGCTTGGGTGCAAGCCCTCCCCCGCGAGCATTACGCCCGCGTTGACCAGTTCCTCGTTGTACTGGCCCATTTCAGTAAGTAGTTTTTCGTCCGGCAAAACACCAGACTCGGAATTCTTATTCGCCTTGATCAGAACCATAACTCGCATCAGTAAATTCTCCTCGAATATTTAAGTTTTGGAGCGTTCGGCGCCTTTTGCCCGATGAAATTCGCTCTCTTACCCGATAGTCGAACGAGTAACCCGCAGATCGACAAAGTGTTCGTTTTTTCTTTGAAGTATAACTGCCGAAGCGAAATCTCGATATAGTTATCAGATTTGCGACAAAGGGATACGGATGCAGTTTCACGGAATCAGCTGCATTCCTTTGCGAAACTTTGCGTCTGGGTTTGCGATCGTTGCGGTTTTGCCTGGCCGTTCTTGACTTAACCGCAAAGTATGCAAAGGGTTTCGCAAAGTGCGCACATCAAACTGCACCATTACCAATTGAGAGGTGGTGCCCTAATTTGAAAATCCTCTGTGCGTCCTCCGTGTCTCTGTGGTGAATCTTCGCTTCGGTTTATTCACCACAGAGGCACAGAGCGCACAGAGGGGGCGCAGAGAAAACGGAAATTAGGACACTCCTCGATTGAGACGCGAACTTGCGCGAGGGATGCACTCATGATGGAATTGAAAAATTACGATTGCGCTTGAGCTTTTGGAGTATAAGAATGCGATTTCTTTTTACCCTAAATGAAAATCTCCCCGGTCACGCTCGAAGCTAACATTGTGAGGCTGGAGCCTCTGCTACGCGCGCATGCAGACGAATTGGTCTCTGCGGCAGCCGATGGCGAATTGTGGAACTCCACAGTCACTGTCGTTCCGTCCAGCCTAACCATCACGGCTTATCTCGATGCCGCACTCAATGCCCAGGCTCAAGGCAGCGAGCTCCCGTTCGTTATTGTTCAAAAGTCTTCAGGCCTGATTGTAGGCAGCACGCGCTTTTACAACATCGATCAAGAGAACCGGAACGTTGAAATTGGGTACACGTGGCTGGCGGCAACTGCGCAACGCACCGCAGTCAACACCGAAGCGAAACTGTTGCTGCTGACACACGCCTTTGAACACTGGCGCTGCATCCGCGTCTGTTTGATCACAGACGTGCTGAATGTGCAATCGCAAAATGCCATCTTGCGAATCGGAGCGAAGCAGGAGGGCACGCTCCGTAATCATCTAATTATGCCTGATGGTCGTTACCGCGATTCAGTTTGTTTCAGCATCATCGAGTCGGAGTGGCCTGAGGTGAAGGAAATGCTTGAAGCAAAGCTCAAGGATATCTAAAAGGCAGATTGCGAAACGCGGAACACAGTGTCTCAAGTATTGCCGTGTGAATTCGTGTTGTTCGTGGATCGTGCCTGGGATTCGGAAGATACGATCCACAAAATAACACTAAATTACGAAGAAAATCAGTTGAGAGTGGCGCTCAAAAGCTGACATGATCATCCTGCAACAAAACATCGCACATTCGTTTCAGTCTCCGCTCGTTCGCGTTTTGCTCGTGGCAATTGCGATTGGGTTGCTGTATGTGCTGTGGCGTGAAGTCAGGAAAATACCGGCCAAGCTGTTCACCCTCATGGCGACCGCCTTCGTGGACATGCTGGGGCTGTTGATGATCATTCCGCTCCTGCCTTTTTACGTAAAGAGTTTGGGCGGCGAAGGAGTCCAGTTCCTGGGCCTCCACTTCGGTATCGGCACCATTATGGGTTTCATTGTCGCGTCCTTCACCGTGGCCCAACTCCTAAGTGCACCCATGTGGGGACGGTTTTCCGATCGCGTTGGACGCCGGCCGACATTGCTCATTGCGCTGGGCGCATCCGCGCTGGCCTATCTGATTTTTGGTTTTGCCCACTCGTTGCTGGTTCTGTTTTTGTCGCGGTTGGTTCAGGGAGCCGGTGGCGGCACGGTCGGAGTGATCCAGGCCTACGTAGCGGACTCAACCGATCCTAAAGATCGCGCCCGCGCGCTCGGTTGGTTATCGGCAACCACAAACCTCGGCGTTGCGTTGGGTCCTGTGCTGGGGTCATTTGCGATCGGCCTGGGAACCCGGGATTTGATGCCTGGAGCGGCAACGTTGCAAATGGGCCAGGCAGCTCCCGGAATAATCGCTGCGGGACTGTGCCTGCTGAACATGGTCTTCGTTGCCCGGTATCTGAAAGAATCGCGCGACTTCACTGAGCAACCGCCTACAGACGAAAAACCACAAACCTCGCGACAGGCGACCTGGCGCGTTATCTCACATTCAAGCGAGCCGTCGTCGCGCCTGATCTGGATCTATGCGATTTCAATCGGCGCGTTTCAGGGAAGCTTTTCCGTGCTCGCCCTTTTTTTGAACGTGAGATTTCAGGTTACGGAACTGACGATAGGCTACTTCTTCATGTACGTCGGCGCCATCTCCGTTTTCACCCGCGTGCTGTTGCTCGGTCGCGCTGTTGACTGGCTGGGCGAGGCAAATCTTTCGCGCCTGGGGATCGTGCTTTTGGCCGCCGGCGTTGTCGGTATGCCGCTTTCTCAAAACCTGTGGATGCTGGCAATCGCAGCGGGACTGATTCCTCTCGGAACTGCTTTCACCTTTCCCTGCGTCACGGCGCTACTGTCACGCGTTACCGCGACCCGGGAACGCGGCCTTTACATGGGTCTGCAACAAACCTATGGCGGGGTGGCCAGAATCATTGCTCCACTCTTTTTTGGTTGGGCTTTTGATTCGATTGGTGTCTCTGCGCCTTACTACTTCTCTTCCGCTTTTATTCTCGGCACGCTGTTTCTGGGATTCGGTTTGGATCAGTATGCGAGGCCGGAGCGAATGGCGAAACCTTAGCCCGGCAGGTCCACTTTAGGCGTTCCAATGTGGGGGTGCTACAATCCGCCCGCCCCACTGGCAATCGAAGTTCAACCCTAATTAATCTAATCCCTAAGGACACTAAATGAATAAAGCATTAGTTTGCGGCTTGACCGCAGCTTTACTCGTCACTGGCGCATGCTCAACTGCGAGCACAACGCCTGCGGCGAAAACCACACCAACCGCTTCTCCAGCAACAGCGGTAGTAACCCAAACACCAGCGCCTGCCGCTAATGCTGCTGGAGCTCAGGACTTCACCCTCGTTAATGCGACAGGCGTAGAGATCGACAAGGTTTACATTGCACCGCATAGCTCCGACGATTGGGAAGAAGATATTCTCGGACAAGACACCCTGCCTGATGGGCAAACAGTTGATATCAAGTTTAATCGCGGCGAAAAGGCAGCATTGTGGGACTTGAGGATCGAGGACAGCAAGGAAAACAGTATCGAATGGGAGAACCTTAACCTGCTCGAGATTTCCAAGCTCACGCTTCACTACAAAGACGGCAAGGCCACGGCAGTGTTTGAATAGACTTGCTTGCGCATCCTAACGAATCGGATCAATCCGCGTTTCCATGCACTCTTTGTAGGGCTGTGTGGGTTGCGGAAACTATCCGGAGAAACAGAAACCAATTCAATTAAAGGATCTAGAGGAACATGAACACAGTAGTATTCAATACGAATCGAAAACTAAAAGCGCTGGTTGCGATCTTCGCTTTGTCCGTCACGCTTATGCCGGCGGTATTGGCGCAGGGTACGCAGAACTTTGTTTCCGCCGCCAGCCAGAACAAACAGGACTTCGAACTGCATAACGAAACGGGTCAGGAAATCAAGGAGGTCTACGTTTCCCCGACGGGTGTCGACGAATGGGAAGAAGATATTCTCGGAACCGACACGCTCGCGTCGGGCGAGAGTGTCGACATCTCGTTCACCAGACGCCAGGAAGATATGTGGGACATGAAAGTGGTTTTCAGAAGTGGCAAGAGCAGCGTTTGGACCAAACTCAATCTCTCGCAGATCACTGACGTGACCATCTCCTACAAGAATGGCAAGCCCTGGGCAACCTGGAAAAACGGCGAGTAGTTATCGCAGATCGGGCAGCTCACGCTGAATTAGAGCGGAGCAATCGAACAACAGAGTGGCAGGAGCAGCGGGCAACAGGTGCCTCGTGCTCCTGCCTTTTGTTTCCGAATCTGTGCGACACTTTTTCATGCAGAGCTCAAAACGAAAAGAGATCCACGAACTAAACGAATTAACACGAAATAATCCCTGGGGTTATTCCGTGTCTTTTCGTGGACCGGTTGCCCCTGTCGCCTGGGCCGCGCAGAGAACTCCTAATCTGCTGATTCAAAACCGCATCTCGGACAACGGAGCCTTAGTTAAACTGATTATCGTCCGCCGATGGTCCATAAAGCGCCGGGACCTTCGCTCCCAGTAAGCGGAGATAAACCGTCATCTGTCCGCGGTGATGTGACCAATGATTAATCGTATCCTGGATAAACACGTAGCGCGGCGATTCCATCACCACCTGCCCGCCGGCCAACAACTTCCAGGAAGTATGTAGATGCTCGTCGGTAGTTTTCCCGAGAGCTGCTCGCGCATCGGCGGCAGATTTATCGAGGGCTTCGATCAGGGCCGCACTAGTGTCGAGCTTTTTCTGTTCCATTTTGGAACCCTCCGCCGGTGCAATATCCAATTCCGCTTGATTGACCTCCATAGCGATCCACATTGGAATCGTGGCAACCATGTTTGCGAGGTAACCAAGAATCATCGACTTTTCGTGCGGTTTCCAGTCGTATTTGCCCTCCGGAACTTCCGCCAACGCCCGACGTGACCGCTCCACTTCGCGATCCATTTCTTCCAGTAGAAACTCTGTCAGTTTCATGTTTTGTTGCTCCTTGAAAATGATTACGGCAGCATCTTTGCTACTTCGAGCACTTGTTCAGGTCGCGCTCGCACCCAATAGTTTTCCGTCAGGTTAACCCAACGCACCGTCCCAGACGAGTCGATAAGAAACTCGGCTGGCCGGGCGACATCCTGTCCATTGATTCCTGCGCCTGCGTGCACCAGATCATAACTGCGAATTGTCTCGGCCTTCGGATCGGAAAGAAATGGAAACGTGTAACCCACTTGCTGGCGGAGAGTTCGCGACTCCTCAGGGCTGTCTACCGTAATCGCCACCGGCTGAATCCCCACCTCCCTGAGTTTGGCCAAATTGTCTTCGATGCTCCGTAACTCGGAGTTACAGGATGGTCACCAGTAGCCACGGTAAAAAACCAGCAAGACTCCTTTCGGGCTTTTCCCTTGCGCGTCCGTGGAAGCCAGCAACCCTGAGAGCGATACGGATTTGCCGTCAGTATCTGTGAGCGTGAAGCCGGGCGCCTTCTGCCCCACCTGCGGAGCGGCTTTCGATGCGGGCAGCTGTCTCGCAAAAATGAAAAACATGAAGAGAAACAATCCCAGAATTGTGAAACTAAGCACCGCCAGCACGCCGCCACCAATTTTCGAACGGCGCGGCCGTCCCGCTGTAAACGCGCGTCGCAACCCGAGCAGAACCAGCGCCGCCGCCGCAGCGAAGAGCAGGAGGTTGGCCCAGGGAAAATCGCGCGTTACCGGGAACCAAACAAAAACAAAGAAGTAGCTGAGAAAGGCAATGATACTGAGCAGGAAGCCGGCCCAGAGAGGCCAGTTAAGTTTTGGTAGCTTCATTCGAATCCTCCGACTGAGTCTTTTTATACTGCTGAGCTACGAAAAGGAAGCAGGACACGCAGTTGTTCATCGCGAAGATAAAGGCCAAGCCAAACCAGCACGCCGAATATCACGGCAAAGATCACCGGAAAAATGCCTTCGTTAACGCGCACATGAGTAGCCAGTGCGCCGCCAAGATAGCCGGTCAACAGAATTGCACCCAGTACAGCGGTGCGCGGGATGATGTAAAGAACCGTGCCAACCAGCAGGGCTGCCCCAATGCCAATGATGGTGCTTTCCGGATATCCGAGCTTGACCGTTGATTCCACTACGATTGGTGGCTTGATGAATTTCATCACGGCATCCATCAGAAAAAACAATGCTGCCAGAGCAGTGATGATACGACCAGCCCAAACCATCCCTTTGTTATTCGACATTTGTTCCTGCTCCTTACATAGACGAACAAATAGCCGGCAAACTATTTCTTTGCCTTCTTCTTCGCTTTCGTTTCGTTTTCGGCGATCCGTTCCTTCACTATCGTTTTCACGAGCGCAGCCGGAAGTGGTTTGCCCATAGGAAAGCGCACGGTGCCCTTCGACGTTTCATAACCCTTCAACTCACTCTTGTGTCTATCAATGGCTCCCGGGCCGGGAAAGATGCTGCAATGATTTTTGAAAGCGGCAAACCCGATCAGCATGCCGTTTTGTTTATACATCGGCATCTGGTAGCTGATCCCCTCAGTGGCCCGGGGCGCCGCCGCTCGAATTGCTTTGCGGATTTTCTCAAGCGTTGCTCGCGCATTGTCAGGCAGCGCTTCCATATATTCATCCACAGTCTTTACTGCCGCGCTCTTAGCGCCGGGTTCCGCCTTTTTCATTACCACTCCTTTTATCGGAAAGATCATGTTTGGGTGCTGCTCAACTCCTTGGAGTGCGCCGACCAGTCGGCGCTTTGGCCAACCGTACCCCGTCTACGTAGTTGGCTTCTGGTTCTCAACAATCCGGCGTCACGCCGCCGGAGGAAAGCGGCGACTGGTCGGCGCACTCCAACGAGTTGAGTGAACCTTTGTCTGACTTCATCGATCGCATATCGCATTAAGTTTCCGGTAATCCTTCAACCTCGCGTACCGGCCTGACTTCAACTGTTCCAATCCGTGCGCCGGGAATTCTGCCCGCGATATCAACTGCCTCATCCAGGTCCTTCGCGTCGATCAGGAAATAGCCGCCAATCTGCTCGCGAGTCTCCGCGAATGGTCCATCCGTCACGAGTCGCTGCCCTGCGCGGACCTTCACGCTGACCGTAGCCGACGTTGGATGCAATGGTGCAGCGTCGAAATATTGTCGCTTCTCGTGAAGGTTATTTGCGAGCTGCACAGATTCTTTTAGCAACGCCTGTCGCTCGTTTTCGTCTAAAACCTCTTCGTGATGAATCAAGAGCATGTATTTCATAAACGTTCCCTCGCTTCGCGCGGCCTGTCTCCGAGGAATTAACCTGCGGGCGTTCCCTCGATTTGCATGACTGGCCGTATTTCAATAGTGCCAAACTTGGCTGGTGGAACTCTTTCCGCGATCCGGATGGCTTCATCGAGATTGGCGGCGTCGATGAGATAGTAACCTCCGAGTTGTTCTCGCGTTTCCGCAAAAGGACCATCAGTCACCAAACGCTTGCCATCGCGCACACGAACACTAGTGGCAGTCGAAACAGAATGTAGCGGGCTCGCATCGAGATACTGCCCGGACGAATTGAGATCCTGTGTGAGCTGAGCAGACTTCACGTAGCAATGCTCGCGCTCTTCGTCAGTCAATACCTGCTCGTCCAAATAAACCAGCAACATATATTTCATCACTCAGCCTCCAGCCGTAGTTTGTAGAAGGTGCGCCGATCGTTTGTGCCCTCCCTTACGGTCGGGCTTTGCCGGGAATTATTCTCCCTCGTATGCTCGTTTGAAGGTGGCGATATCGAGTTTCTTCATCTTCAGCATCGCCTGCATCACTCGGTTTGCTTTGGCGGCGTCCTTGTCCTTCATCATTTCGGTGAGGATCCTGGGAGTTACTTGCCACGACAACCCATACTTGTCCTTCACCCAGCCGCATTCGACTTCTGCTCCACCCTCCGACAACTTCTCCCAAAAGTAGTCGACTTCTTCCTGCGTGTCGCAATTGACTACGAAGGAGACGGCTTCGGTAAACTTGAAATGCGGACCGCCATTAAGTGCGACAAAGTCCTCTCCGTCGAGCTGAAACTCAACGGTCATTACCGATCCGCCTGGTTGGCCCGACACTTTTTCTGCCGACTCAGGGTACCGAGCAATATGTCCTATCTTTGAATTCTTGAAAACTGAAACATAAAAGTTGGCAGCTTCTTCGGCATTGCTATCAAACCATAAGAACGGTGTTATTTTTTGCATTGAATTCTCCTTCTGTCGTTATTGAATTTGAACCTGACTCTGCATCCGGCCGCAGCCGGCAGCCGGCTAAACGGCCCGCTTCAACCCCATGTAGTGCTTCCGCTGCTTCGCTTCGAGTTTTTCAGTAGCGTAGCGTAACGCAGTGCGGGGCATTGTGGCCGCGTGTTTTTCCAGGAACTTAGAGAGTCGAAGACTGTCTTTGTCGCCGGCAAAGCGCAAGGCCCATCCCGTCGCTTTGTGGATCAAGTCCTGATCGTCTTTGAGCAGCAACTCAGCGATTTCAAATGCGTCGTCCAGGTCGCCCTTGCCGATGAAATACAGTGTGCTGACGATTGCGGTGCGGCGTTCCCACAGATTTTTCGAGCGCGCCAGTTTGTAGAGCACTTTGCGCGGCTTTCCAAAGTCAAATAAATAGCTGCCCACCACCTTGTAAGACGCGAGGTCAACCAGGTCCCAGTTGTTAATCCTGTCATGCCTCCTCAGATAGAGAGCGTACAGGTCTTTCCGGCGACTCTCTGGAGTCTTTTTGCGTTTCGCTTGCTGGCCCATGATGCTGCATGCGCCGGCACGCACCTCGTGGATCGGACTCTCAAGCATTTTCTCAATTTCATCGGGCGGCATCTCGATAGATTCCTTTGCAAGCGCAAAGACCTGGCCCATACGCACTCCGATAAATTTGTCGCCTTCGCCGTACTCACCTTTGCCGGTCTTGAAGTAGCGCAGAGATTTCTTCGCTTCCTCGGCCGAACTATGGACCTTTAAGCTTTCAATAAACCGCTTTGCTGTTGGATCTGTTGACATTGTTTTTGTCTGGTGTTTAGCAACTGAACCACAGGATCACTTTGTTTGAAGTTCCCCCCCCAGCCACACCGTGGAGACGCAGAGATCACAGAGTGGGCGCCGAGAGTCAAATTGGGACACTACTTTATTTTTGTCTCCGCCAGTAGGTCGAACGAAGAAGACCCGGATCGACACCTCGACGGATAATATTTAACATGTCGCATGCTGCCAAACGCGAACGCCGCTGTTCAGACCGTCTACAACTCTGACTGGGGCCGGATCGTCGCCACGCTGATTCGATCTTTTGGAGATTTCGACCTCGCCGAAGAGGCAGCGCAGGAGGCCTTTGCCGCTGCCGTTGACCAATGGCGCGACTCGGGCGTGCCCGACTCGCCTCCAGCGTGGATTATCCAAACTGCCAAACACAAAGCAATTGATCGTCTCAGGCGACAGACGCGATTCAAGGAAAAAGTCGACTCGTTTGTGGCGTCAGGCCTGGTCCAGACCATCCACGAGCCCGACTACAATGCCAACGAAGATACGAATGAAATTCCCGATGATCGTCTGAGGTTGATATTCACTTGCTGCCATCCGGCACTCGCCCCAGAAGCTCAGGTCGCGCTCACGCTGCGCACTTTGGGCGGCCTGGCCACTGAGGAAATCGCCCGGGTCTTTCTCGTCCCACCAACTACCATGGCGCAACGGCTCGTACGCGCCAAGCGCAAGATTCGTGACGCTGGAATTCCTTATTCAGTACCTGAAACGAATGAGATGCCGGCCCGGCTCGATGCTGTGCTCACGGTGATTTACCTGATTTTTAACGAAGGCTACGCTGCGACGCAAGGCGAAACATTGGTGCGGGCAGACCTTTGCGCGGAAGCTATTCGTTTGGGCCGCCTGGTTCGCGGTTTGATGTTTCCCGGGCCTCCGGCCGAAGCCACGGGGTTGTTGGCGTTAATGTTGTTGCACGACTCAAGACGGCATGCCCGACTGAATGATGCCGGCGATCTGGTGGTGCTGGAGGAGCAGGATCGAAATCGTTGGAACGCAGCGCAAATTTCCGAGGCCCTGCCACTCGTTGAAGAAGCCTTTCGCGACAAACCCGGTCCATTCGCTTTGCAGGCGGCCATCGCCGCGGTGCACTGCCGCGCGTTGCGCGCCGAAGATACCGACTGGCCAGAGATCGTTAATCTCTACACCCTGCTCGAAACCCAACAGCCGTCACCAATCATTTCGTTAAATCGCGCCGTGGCCGTTGCCATGGCGAATGGACCTCAAACGGGACTCGCGCTGATCGACTCGCTCGCAGCAGATGGTGACCTGGACGACTACCACCTTCTGCATGCCGCTCGGGCTGACCTGTTGCGTCGCGCAGGTCTCTCAACGCAGGCCGCCGAGAGTTACCAACGAGCGCTCGCTTTGGGAACTAATGATAGTGAGCGGCGATATCTGGAAAGGCGACTTCGTGAAGTTCAGGCTCCGGAAATCGGTTAACTCTCAGAGTCGCCGTTGAGAGTCGGCAGAGCGAAATAGCCGTCTTCGTCTGGTTCAAACTTAGCCACTCGCACGACAGCATCAACATTCAGTTGGCCGTAGATGTGCGGGAACAACTGCTCACCGCCTTCCAGATTCTCATAAATGATTTCCGCCTCAACTTTGTCAGTCTCAATGAACACAAGGCCGAGCCCTGACTGACAGCGAAAACGAAGGTTTGCTACTTGAATCACCTGTTCGGGTTTTGAACAGTGGATGAACCCATCAACCGGAAATGCTTTTGGCGAGTAGATTCCTGCGGCTTTTGCGGAAGTCCATTCGTCGAGCTGCACGATGTGTAGAATTATTGAAATGGCGGTTTCCTCACTTAGAAAAGGCGTTGCTGTTTAAATCAAGTGACTAAGTAGTTTCGGCCAAACTCGCTCCACCCTTGGAGTGCGCCGACCTGTCGGCGCTTTGGCCTGATCATGGGACACGACGGTTTTCAACAAGCGAAACTTCAAGGGATACCGCTGACAAAAGCGGCGCCAGGCCGCCGCACTCCAAGGAGTCGAGCGAAATGGCCGCTCTATTCAACTGGCAGGCCCTCGAGTCGCATGATGTGGAGCGCGTTTGTGGTCGGGCATGGACCGGTCCGCAAGTGATAATCGAAAACCATTTTTCCATCCCGCACTTCTTCGCGAAAGTGAAAGTTCGCAACCCCGGCAATTTCGTCAGCAAGTTTTATCAGCTCAAGATCATGCGTAGCGACGAGACCGAAAGTAGGGAAGCGCGATAGTCCTCGGATGAACGCGCGCGCGCCAATGAGACGTTCGCGACTGTTGGTACCGCGGAAAATCTCGTCGATCAGAAACATCAGCGGTGTGGCGTCCGGTTGTTCTGCGGCTGACAACAATGCTTTTAACCGTTTCACTTCCGCATAAAAATAGGAAAGCCCGTCTTGAACGGAATCGCTCACTTTGATGCAAGTGAAGAGGCGAAATACCGACACTTGAAAGCGCTCGGCGTTTACCGGAGCACCAGCGTAAGCAAGACAAAGGTTGACTCCGATCGTTCTAAGAAAGGTGCTTTTTCCGGCCATATTCGATCCCGTCAGGATCGCGATCCTCACTTGTTCGCCTAATTCAAAGCTGTTGGAAATTTTCGACAAAGGTTTTAAGAGTGGGTGCCCCAGGGCGCTGGCGCTGAACACCGCCGATTCTGAACACACTTCAGGAAACACGTAGCCCGGATTCAGGTAAGCGAAGTTGGCAAGTGAATTCAATGCCTCAAGCTCATACCAGGCATCGAGCCAGCGCGGCAGGAGTTCATCCAGCTCCTCCCTGAGGAGATCGAGACGGTGGGCGAAATAAAAATCCCAGGGGCCCACTGCATTGAATAGAAACCAAAGCATTGCATTTGTGCGGACGCCAAGCGCGGCCGCTAGTGTCTCGAGGCGTTTCAGCTCCGTAGACGGACGTTTGTCAGCGTCGAGAAATGATGAACAGATCGCAGCCAGCCCTGGAATATTTTTATAACCACGCGTTTCGAGATACTGAAAAACCGCGCCATACCGTCGCAAGATCTTTTCCAATTCCTGGAGGTCGCCCCAGGCAGTTGCGATGCGAGATTGCTTAAAGTTCACTATCGCGAAATAGATGATCAGGGTTGCGGGCCATACGTGGGGGAGCAAACCAAAAAATGCGAGGACGATTAGCGTTAGGTTCACTGCAGCGAGAACGCCAAGCAACACAAGGGTCGGCAGCAGCGAGCGATTGCGCACTCGCAGTCTGATCCAGTCGACTAGTTTGTCGGAATCCCACTGCGCAGAAAGATTTTTACTCTTGCCTGACGGCTCCTTCGTGCGCGCTTCCTGGCTGACAATGGCGGAGATGAGCTGCAATTTGTCTCGGAAGAGGGAGTGGTCGGTAAGCTCACCAACGATTGTTTGTCTCTTCGCGATTGTCTGGACGTCGGGCTTTGTATCCACCAGCCACGCTTTCAATCGGTCGCTGCCTCCCTTCGTGACCGCGCTGTCCAGCAACTGATGCAGCGAACGATTGCCAGTAATATCCAGATCAGTTTCGAATGGGTGAGTAGAGTTGGTCGAAGCTGCAGCTGCAGGCAGGGGAGGGCTGGAGAAGCTATTCCAGTCCAGACGAATCCGCGCGATCTGGATTTGTTTGATATCCAGCATCAGCGAATTTGCCCTGATGCTATCGAGAACGCGCCGGTGATAGATCGTTACTCCGGCAAAGCTAATTGCGAAGACAGTTGCGAGAATCCATGCGGGGGTGGAGCCAGAATACTTACACGCCCCCAGGCTCAAAACCGCCGCCGCCACGAGAATGGTCCGCCTGGCGAACCAATACCGGCGGCTGATTGCCTCAAGACTTTGCGCCCTGCGGGTCAGCCTGAGTGTCATTTCTTGAAGACTCTGGAGGCGGCTGGCAGTGTCGATTGGCGTTTGCCTGTTCATGAAATTGTTCGTCGATGAGTTTTCGGTTTCGATGATAACCGAACTATCCACAGATTACGCCGATTAACAGATTCAGGTAGTGGCGCAGTTTACTTTGCGCTCTTTGCGAAATCCTTTGCTTACTTTGCGGTAAAGTCTTGAATACAAAGCAAAATCGCAAAGGTCGCAAAGCCAGACGCAAAGTTTCGCTAAGGAATGCATCTGATTGCATCGAGCCGATCTCGCCCCCCATTTAGAGCATCGCGGTAATTGAGGGAGACCTGCGTCGTCAGGGTAATCTGCGGACAAGGGAAAGAGTGCCCAAAAAACCGTATATAAAACCAGATTTCGGCAATCCCTTATGAGCGAGCTTGCTTTGAACTTCAGACCCAAGTGGATTAGAGTATCGGCGTCCACCTGCATGGTTTTCCGTTTCAAGTTCAAAACGACAACCTTGATTTCCACTTTTGCATTAACCTCAGGAGAATGATCTGATGAATAGAATTAGTTTACCGCTTTGGCGCTCGAAGTTTGTGCGCTCCTTCCTGCCACTGGCAGTCGCTGTGTTAACCCTGTCGGTTTGGTCGGTTTCGCAGCTGACCTCGCTGACAAGCGCGCAGAACCCGCAGAAGATGACCGCCGCTTCCGGCCCGGAAAGTGGCGCGCCGAGCATCGTCTATCCTGTTACAAAAAAGGTGGAGGTAGTCGACGAATACTTTGGCACGAAGGTGACCGATCCTTATCGTTGGCTTGAGGGTGATGCCTCGTCGGTATCCGAAGTTGCGTCGTGGGTTGAGGCACAAAACAAAGTCACGTTCGCTTACCTGGAGAAGATTCCTTTCCGCAACAAGCTGAAGGAGCGTCTTACCGCTCTCTTTAATTATCCGCGCTACTCAGCCCCGTCCCGCCGTGGTGAATACTTTTTCTACACCAAGAATGATGGACTTCAGAACCAGAGCGTCTGGTACCGGCAAAAGGGTTTGGACGGAGCATCCGAAGTATTGCTTGATCCAAACAAATTTTCTGCTGAGGGAACGACGCGCCTGGGCCAGTTTTCACTTTCCAGGGATGGAAAATATCTCGGCTACGGCATTTCAAAGGGTGGCTCTGACTGGACTGACGTTTACGTGATGGACGTAGCGTCAAAGGAAAAGCAAGCAGACCATCTCGAGTGGGTAAAGGTTTCCGGCATTTCGTGGCAGGGCGACGGCTTCTATTACAGCCGCTATCCCGCGCCGGAAAAAGGTCAGGAATTGACCGCAAATAATGAGTTTCATCAGGTCTACTATCACAAGGTGGGCACACCACAATCCGCCGACACGCTTGTCTTTGAAGACAAAGAAAAAGCCAACTCGCGTCGATTCCATCAGGCAGGTACAACTGACGACGAACGGTTTGCTCTGCTCTATATCTCCGACCGCGGCAAGGGTAAAAAAGGGAACGCGATTTTCTTCCGCGACCTCTCCCAGGCTGATTCAAAGTTCATGCCGATTATCCCGGAAATTGGCAACGATAGCTTTGGCGTCGTTGATAACGTGGGCGATAAGTTTTTAATGCGAACCGACAAGGGCGCGCCCAATGGCCGCGTCTTCCTGTTTGATCCGCAAAATCCGGACGAGAAAAACTGGAAGGAAGTTATTGCGGAAAAGCCGGAACCGCTAGGTGGCGTTAACACCGTGGGCGGCAAACTTATCGTCACATATTTGAAAGACGTTTCGACCCGCGCATATGTTCATAGCCTCGATGGCAAACTGGAACGCGAAATCAAACTCCCGGGCGTGGGTACGGTCGGTGGGTTCGGCGGTAGAATGGACGATAAGTTTACGTTCTACACCTACACTTCGTTGAATTCGCCCGGAACGATTTACAAATACGACATTGCGACTGACACGCACACGGTATTTCGTCAGCCGGAAATTCCCGGTTTCAAGGCAACTGAATTCGAAACTTCGCAGGTCTTCTACCCGAGCAAAGATGGCACAAAGATCCCGATGTTTTTGGTCCACAAAAAAGGGCTGAAACTCGACGGTAACAATCCGACGCTGCTTTACGGGTACGGTGGCTTCAACGTCGTAAACTCCCCTGGTTTCAGTTCCACGCGTTTGGCTTTGCTGGAGCAGGGATTCGTTTATGCCTCCACAAACCTGCGCGGCGGCGGCGAGTATGGTGAGAAGTGGCACGAGGCGGGCATGAAGTTGAAGAAGCAGAATGTCTTTGACGATTTCATTGCCGCGGCGGAGTATCTAATCGCAAAGAAATATACTTCTCCTGCCAAGCTGGCGATCAGTGGAGCTTCAAACGGTGGATTGCTGGTGGGTGCGGTTGCGAACCAACGTCCGGAGTTGTTCAAGGTCGTGCTGCAACACGCAGGCGTGATGGACACGCTGCGTTTCCACAAGTTCACCATCGGGTCGAATTGGATTGCTGATTACGGCTCGAGCGAGAACGAAGCGGAATTCAAGGTGCTGCGGGCTTACTCGCCAATCCATAACGTCAAGACGGGCACGAAATATCCTGCTACGCTGACGACCACAGCTGACCACGATGACCGCGTCGTGCCCGCGCATTCGTTCAAGTATGCGGCGGCACTTCAGGCCGCGCAGGCCGGCGAGAATCCGGTGCTGATTCGCATTGACACGAAGTCGGGACACGGCGCCAGCAGCACTACCAAGTCCATCGAGCAGAACACGGATATCTATTCGTTTCTGATGTGGAATTTGGGTGTGACGCCGAAGTAGGAGGCGGGCAGCAAACAGCAAACAGCAAACAGCAAACAGCAAACAGCAAACAGCAAACAGCAAGCGGTACCTAGCAAAACGACTGGCATTGAGCTGTGTCGACGTTTGATAGGTTACTGCTTGCTGTTTCGTTGTTCGGCATGGTAATTGGAACTTCATGCGGGATTTCAGGCAGATAAAGGTGTGGGCAAAGGCTCATAGTTTGACCCTTGAGGTCTATAGGGCAACCGCTCGATTTCCTAGAGAAGAATTGTATGGACTCACAAGTCAGCTAAGACGAGCATGTGCTTCCATACCCGCAAACATTGCAGAAGGTTTTGGAAGAGGAGGAAACGTCGAGCTTGCTCGCTTTCTCCAGATCGGAATGGGATCAGCTTACGAAGTTGAGTACCACGCCCTGTTGGCGAGAGATCTAGGCTTCGTGAGTACAGAAGTTCATCACCGACTTGAAAACCAGATAGTTGAAGTGAAGCGCATGCTTGCAGCCCTTCTAATCAAGGTG
>Ga0190272_10000031_pt1 | contig 120577 bp, 103 predicted proteins | sample Popmic504T_FD_133746 | JGI IMG/M metagenome (GOLD analysis project Ga0190272, IMG submission 133746) | Populus adjacent soil microbial communities from riparian zone of Shoshone River, Wyoming, USA - 504 T | ecosystem: Environmental > Terrestrial > Soil > Riparian zone | place: USA: Wyoming... | reverse complement strand
GTGCGCAGGCGATTTCGATCCGCGTCGATTGGAGCAAATGGCGCCAATTTGTTAGAAGCATGCAGGAGAGCCCGCTCCTTGAGCGCATTTTCGCAGCGCTTGAGAATCAGGAATCAGTCGGGACGACGAGTGATTGGCGGCGCCGGATCGATGCAGCTTCGCCGTCCGAAAAACAGGCGGTGATCTGCCAGGCCGTGCGGGAAGCAGTTGGTTCTGTTCTGCGGGTGAAGCCCGACAGTTTGCGGGACGACCAGCCGCTGACGGATCTCGGCCTGGATTCATTGATGGGAGTCGAGATCGAAACCTCGCTGGAAGCAGCGGTCGGCGTGGCCCTACCTCCCACGAGTCTAATGCGAGCACGAACCATCGGTCAGATCGCCTCCCTCATTGCCGGTCATCTCAGCGGCGCGACAGCTGCCCCGGAATCCGAGCTGGTGACAGTGCAGGCGGAAACGGCCAGCGCAGTCGACCTTGATGCGATTTCCGACGAAGAAATCGAACGTCTGCTCGGGCGTGAATCCGAATCCGAGGAGACCGCGGCGATCGAAGACGCAAAGCGTTGAGCCCAACCTCATGCGACAATTAGGATGCCGGCTGATCAACGCACTCGCCTCAGACAATGGCTCGATAGCGGCGAAGCGCAGCTTCATCCGCTGACTTTCCCCCAACGGGAGCTTTGGGAAGTCTCGCCGGTCCCGGTCGAGGACAGCGCGAATCACATCTGTTGTCTGATCGACGTGCAGGGACTTCTGACTGAACGTGAATGTCGCGCCGCACTTCAGTTAGTCATCGATCGCGAGGAAGTTTTGCGGCTCTCGGTCCTCCCTGGCCGAGGAAGGCCACTGCAGATGATCCGCAAAAGTTGCGGGGTCAATCTTGATGTTCGCGACGTGGCCGAGGGACGGCCGGAAGCGATCGAGGAACTGGTCTTGGAGATTTTCCGCAGACCATTCGATCTCGTGCAGGGGCCGCTCTATCGCGTGGTGGATCTGCGCCGGGCGACGAACGACCACGTGTTGGTGTTCGCAATTCATCACGCCATTGCCGACGGTTGGAGTTTGGGGATCTTCGTGGAGGAGCTCTTTGGCGCCTACCTCCAGGGTATCACGGGATCCTCCGAGGCTTTGCCGCCCGTGCCCCAAACCTATGCGGCGTGGGGCGCGGCCGAGCGCGCTTTCTGGACACCGGAAATGCTGGAACAGCGCATCGAGTTTTGGAAAATCAGGTTGGCCGCTTCAGGTCGAATGTGGAAGGCGACGATCACACCCGGCCCGCCCCAGCGTTGGCTTTCGGCAATTCCTGTATCTCTGACTATCCAGACGCGCGAACTGGCCCGCCGGAGTGGCGTCACCTTATTCAGTGCCCTGTTCGGCGCTTTCCAGATCGCGTTCTCCAAGTGGAGCGGCTTCAATGATCTTGTCGTGGGAACGCCCGTTGCCCATCGGACCAGGCAAACGGCGCGGGAAACGATGGGATACTACGCGAGCATTGTTCCGCTGCGTGGACAGATCGATCATTCGCGCATTGTCTCCGATCATTTACGAGCGGCACACCAGTTGACGATCGACTCTTTCGCCAATGCCATGCCTTTCGTTGAATTGGTGCGCGGGATCGGCGAGCAGGTGGCCGCGGGATACAATCCACTTTTCGAAGTCCGCTTTGCTCTGCAAAACCATCCCATGCCGGAAGTTTCGCTCCCGAATCTATCGGCCCGTTTGAGCATGCGCTCCACGGGGACCGCGCGCTTTCAACTCGCATGTGAAATAACTGAAAACCGCGAGGGCCTGGAAGTCGCCTGGCTTTTTCGCGAGAATTTATTTTCGCCACGTGACATTGAAAGTCTCGATGGCATGTTTCAAGGCGTTCTGGCGGGCATTTGCCGCTCGCCGGAGAGCCGAATCTCTGAAGTGCTGAACCAACTTTAATGAAGGCCGCTTTTAACGACGAAGAATTTAGCGAGATGCCGCATTGGATCTTGCGCGAAGCCTTTCAGCTTCTCGTTTTCGGCCTGGTCATCGCTGAAGTGATTCTCGCGGTGACGGTAAGCCGCGGATGGATCTGGCTGTCGGTGCCGCTCGTGCTTGTCATAAGCCATTTGATGCACGGCACTCTCATAGGCCTGCATGAAGCATCTCACGGGCTCCTCCGAAAAAATCGCCGCTTCAATGAGTTTGATGGAATTGTGATCAGCACGTTCAGCCTGATGAGCTTCAGTCTCTATCGCGTTGTCCATCAAACGCATCATGCCTATCTCGGGACGGAGCGTGACCACGAGTTCTGGCCCCTCTCCCAGACGACTGTGCCGCGGTGGAAGAGGTGTCTGGCTGCCTTTGTCGAGCTGAATTTCGGGATGTTCTTTACCCCGTTTGTTTTCCTGCGCGCCTTCCTGTGTTCTCCTTCTCCGATTCGAAGCCAGCGCATTCGCCGGCGCATTTGGGCGGAATTGGCGCTCACTTTTGTGATATGGGCGTTGATCCTCTGGGCCATCGCAACCTTCGGTTTGTGGAAATATTTCATTTGGATGTATCTCGCACCGGCGTTTGTGGCGGCTAATTTGCAGAGTTGGCGCAAGTACATCGAGCACGTGGGGATGACGGGTGACACGGTGAATGGCTCAACGAGGAGCATCGTCACGAAAAGCTGGATGGGGCGGCTGGTGGCTTTCACCCTGCTTCACGAACCGTTTCATGGAGTTCATCACCAACGGGCCGGCCTGCCCCACTCCGTCTTGCCCCAGCACGTGGAAGTCTTGCAGCCGAAAAAGCCGGGCGAGCGGACACCGTACCCAAGTTATCGTGACGCCCTGCTCGAACTGATACGCTGCCTGGCCGATCCGCGTGTCGGGCCGCAATGGAAGACGATTTAATGGCGCATTTTCCGACGCGCCTAACTGCCAGACGCAGGTGATCCAGCCCTCTGCCAGCGCCGCCTCTCTCCTCGAGGCAAGGGCTCTCACCCGCGATTTCGATGAAGGGCAGGTCAGGGCTCTGCGCGGAGTCGATTTTTCCATCAAGGAGGGCGACTTCGTTGCCATTACTGGACCAAGCGGATGCGGCAAATCGACCCTGCTGCAATTACTGGGCGCCTTGGATCGACCGACTTCCGGAACTCTTTTTTACCGAGGAGAATCTCTGCCGGATCATCCCAATCCCGCAGCCTACCGCGCTCGCGACGTCGGATTTATTTTCCAAGCCTTTCACCTCCTTCCGACTTTCACCGCGGCCGAGAACGTCCAGATTCCGATGTTCGAAATCGATCGCTCAGTTTCCGAGCGACGCGAGCACGCTTTCGAATTGCTGAAGCTCGTCGGCCTCGATCATCGCCTCGATCATTTCCCGGCCAAGCTTTCCGGGGGCGAGCGGCAGCGTGTGGCCATCGCGCGCAGTCTGGCAAACGGGCCGTCTCTGCTCCTGGCTGATGAACCGACCGGTAACCTCGACAGCGAAAATGCTCATTCGGTTCTCGAACTCCTAATCCGGCTGCAACAGGAGCAGGGTCGCACCATGGTGCTCGTTACTCATGACCCGGCGATTGCCGGGCGGGCCGGAAGAATTCTTCGCATGAAAGACGGTCAGATCGTCTCGGACGGCAAGCCATGACCTTCTTCACCGTCGTCCTCCGTGGTCTTTGGCGTCGTCCGTTGCGCACGGGTTTGACGCTCGCGGGAATTTCCATCGGCATCGCGGCAGTGGTGGCGCTCGTGGGGATGTCCCGTGGCTTTGAGAAAGGCTGGCAGATCGGGTTGAAGGCCCGCGGGACCGATCTCGTCGTCAGTAACAAAAGCGGCTCGCTCACTCCGAAACCGTTCGATGCGTCCGTCCGTGATAGGATTGCGCAGCTTCCGCGTGTCGCCGCGACCTGTAATCTTCTCGTGCAAGTAACCAGCGTTGAGGATTCGGACTTGATGATTCTTTCCGCTCGCGAGTGGGGAGGATTTTCATGGAACAATCTTGAACTTATCTCCGGCCGGATGCCGCGCGATGCCACTGAAGAGGCGGTGGTTTTAGGTCAAACGGCCGCAGAGATCCTCAAGAAAAAAATTGGCGATCCGATCCAGATTGAAACGAAGGAATTGAAAGTCGTGGGAATCGTAAAGGGTGGGGCGCTCGTCGAAGATGGATCAGTCATTCTTTCGCTGCCGCTTTTGCAGGGCATCACCGGCTCACCCAACCAGATCAACGCGATCGATGTTCGCGCAGCGCCTTCGACGAGCGAGGAACAACTCGCAGAACTCGCGCGACAAATACAGCAGCTCGTCCCGGAAGTGCGCGCGGTGACGGTAAGCGAACACTTGAGTCACGCCGAAGGATTTCGCCTCATTAAAGCCATGAGTTGGGGCACATCGCTCCTGGCCATATTTGTCGGTGTCCTCGGCGTGATGAACACCATGCTCATGACGGTCTTCGAGCGCACCCATGAAATTTGTGTGCTGCTGGCGGTGGGCTGGACCCGCGGACGCATCATGCGGATGATTCTTTATGAGTCCGCGCTGCTTGGGCTTTTCGGCGGTGTCCTCGGGGTGGCTCTTGGTGCGATCGGGGTGAAGGTGCTAAGTGAAGCGCCGGCCATTCGCGGCCTTCTGCAACCAGATCTCAGCATTCCGCTGCTCTCACTTTCCGTCGTCATCGCGGTTGTGGTTGGAATTATCAGCGGTCTTTATCCAGCCTGGCGCAGCTCACGGTTGACTCCGAGCCTGGCGTTGCAAGCTGGATGAGAGTGGCGCAAACTCATTCGTGAAAATCTTCTTCGTCTCCGCGGTCGCCGTGGCCATCTGCTTGTCCGGCATTTTCGCCGCGGAGCCGGCCCAGCCGGCAATGTCCGCCGCGGAGCTTGCTGGGCGGATGAACACCGTTGGTCAGGGCAACGCCTTGATTCGAACCAAGCTGGAGGTGCGCTCAGGCGAGGGAACCAAGCGGGTCCTGCAGCTCCAGATCAAGCAGCGCCGAACGAAGACGAGCACCGATCTCGTTTATAAAGTGCTCTGGCCTAACGAGCGTAAAGGCGAAGCCGTGATTTTGCACCAAACCCAGGGGGCGTCGAAGGGATCGATCGTCGTTCCGCAACAACCGGTTCGCACGATTACCTCCTCGCAAATGGGCGATGGGTTATTCGACAGCGATCTCTCCTATCAGGATGCCGTGGAGAATTTCTTCGCCTGGAAACAACAGGCCGTCGTTGGTGCGGAAATGGTTAATAACGTGAATTGCCAGATTCTCGAATCGAAGCCGGACAACTCTTCCATGTCCATTTACGCCAGAGTGCGCAGCTGGATTGATCCGCAGCGTTTTGTCCCGATGCGGATAGAGAAATATTCGTCATCTGGAGAGCTTGTCCGCCGAATCGACATCACTCGCGTCGCTCGCGACGAAAAAGACAATCCGATTCCGGGCAATCTCACTGTTCACGGACCGCGAAAGAACAGCGTGACGGACTTCAATGGCGCCCGAATCGAACAGGGCGTGAGTTTTACCGACGCCGATTTCACGCCGGAAGGCATTTCGAAATAGCCCGGGCTGTTACCTTTTTACCGCGTCTTCGACGAGCCGCCCCGCGTTGAGCAGATTCGCCTCGGCGAGGTATGGCCCGATCAATTGCAGGCTCGTCAGGGGAGTCTTCTTCGCATTGCGCAGGGGCACGGGAACGGCCAGGGCCGGATTGCCCGCGAAATTAACCGGGACCGTATTTTGCAACTGAACGACGTGTGCTTCGAGGATGCCTATTCTCAAGTTGAGTAATGGCAGTCCTGGCGGCATTTTTTGAAGTGTCGGCAAAGCGATGGCGTCCACCTTCTCAAAGACTTGACGCAGCGTCCGCTGCCACGCACTCCGCCTGGCCAAAGCGCTGCGGTAACCGGTGGCATAGTTTATCTGGCCGAGTCGAATGACAGCTTGGGTTCGAGCGGTCACCCCCAGCGCGAATTGAAAACGTTCGTCGCTGATCCATACCCCCGCCGAGGCAATGGTAGTGCCGTCCTTCTTCGCCTGCTCAAATTTATCGCTTAGGCTTTCGTCCAGCTCGACGATTTGGAATCCCGTCCTGGCGAGCGCGTCGTCAATCGCTTTATCGATTTTTGGATCAGTCCCTTTCAGCCTAAGCCGTCCGACCCGGATGCTTTGCGCGGTCGGCTTTGCCGCCTTCGCTGCCGCATACTTCGCCGCAAACCCTTCTTGAAGGAGGTCCATCCCTTGAACCGTCCGAGCGATGTCTATCCCCATCGGGCCGACCGTGTCGAGGTGCTTGGGCTCAACCGGATAAACGCCTTCGATCGGAACCAGGCCATGCGTCGTCTTCAGGCCGACGATACCGCAACAAGCGGCCGGCACACGAATCGAGCCGGCCGTATCCGTCCCAAAGGCCACGTCCGCCATTCCGCTCGCCAATGCGACCGCGTTTCCAGACGAAGATCCTCCCGGAATCAACCTTCGCCATAACGGATTCACGGCGGTCCCGAAATATTCATTCATCCCGGACGGCGAGACCGCGAATTCGGTCAGGTTGGTCTTGCCGACTATCCGCACCTTACGCCGGCGCGCGATGGCCAGGCACGCGGCGTCCTTTTCCGCGGGCTTGTGAGTTAAGGAAAATATTTCCGAACCGGCGGTCGTGACCACGCCCTTCATGTCGATGTTATCCTTGACCGCCAATCTTAACTGTTTGCTGGTTGGATCCGGGGGCCAGTGTTCGATGAAAGCACGATTGCCGGAGAGCCTGGCGGGACGAGGCAAAAGCGAGCATCCGCCGCAGAAGACGAGCGAAGCCAGCGCAACGGGCAGTCCGATGAAGACAACGCGTCCCGAACACTTCATGCGCGCAACGCTGGCGGGATGCGCGTTTTTTTCAAGTACGATTGCCAAAAAAAAGCGGGCCTGACTTTTGCAGGGCAGGGTGCCGCAGCATCAGGGATTGCGGCTGCCACAGGTCCCTGACGAGGGAGACGTTGGCGAAATCGAACGCCAGGCGAGATCTCGGATCCCGCGTTATCGTTGATAAGCGGACGCGTTTTTCACCGGACTATAAGGGACTTTACCATCTCTGGTCGGCGCATAGACAAAGCCGTAACGATCCCTTTTTACATCCACCGGCTCAAGAAGTAACCCTCTGTAGCGCGCCTTCTTGGTGTATTCGATCAGCACTCTGGCCGTGCCATTGAACCCCCACATCTTAAGTCCCGTCCCGAGAAGTCCGCCCTTCGGAAAAAGCTCGTCCAAACCGGCCATGGCATGAAAGCAACTGATAGCGATCTTGTCTTTTTGATAAAGACGGTCGTCGGCGCGATATTTAATGGTCCCTCCGTCGAGCAGTTTTTTCCGCTTCACTCCGAGATCGAATCCAATTTGGTTGATCTCGTAAGGACCCCACATGGCCACCGCGTTCTTTGCATCGACGGCCAGCTTGATCGTTTCTGCGAGGTTAAAGTTTTTGCCGGTCGATATGGGACATTTATTCTTCTCCGGACTAATGCGGCTCCCTGGACCGTCAAAGACGCACAGATTGGGGTTGCTCAGGAAATCGTGTGGCAGCCAGCTGATGGTAAACGCTTCAAATTCCCGATCCTGGTACCTTTGCTTCTTGAGGCCAGGCGTCAGTTTGGGCTGCTTAGTGTCCGCCAACACTCGGATGACAGAGATAAACGAGTGCGAATTTTCCGGCTCGTTCCCGCGGTCCTGGTAAGCGAAAGGAATGATGAAATACCGATCGCGCGGATTGCGGCCCTCACCGAGGCGGGCCGAGACCTTGGCTTTGATGCGATCCACGACCTGCGTGGAGAGGGGCACGTCGTAGTTCGAAAAATCGACATCTGCCTGCGCGACGATGGGCAAAGTAAGAAGGACGATCAGGGTTCGGAAAAACATATCGACGAAGCTACAGGAAACGACTCCGATTGGAAGTCCTCGTTGGGGGGGCTCGGGCCGGCATGGGACCAAGGTCCAATATCCTCGACCTGACAGATTCGAACACTCTAGCCTTCAGGACGACTGCCAGGCAGAAGCGAGCAGGTCCGTCCGCAATTGATCAAACACCAACCGCGCTGGATGCCGACCACGAAGATCGCCGAATCGCCTGACGAAACTCTATGAAAACCATCCTCGCGTTTGTTCTCGTCCTGACCATCCTGGCGACCGGCCCACTTCTGGCGCAGACGCCCAAGCCGGACGATAAAAGCGTTCCGTCCGATCCGGGGTGGCCGCGTCATCGGACCAACGAACAGGGACGTCTGGTCTATTACCAGCCACAGGTTGATGGCTGGAAGGAGTTCAAAGAGCTGGATTTTCGGATGGCCTTTACCCTGACACCCAAGGGACAAAAGGAAATCGTCGGGATCATGGTTCTCCGAGCCGAGACCGATGTCAGCGTGGACGATCGGAACGTCCTTCTCCACAATTTCAAGTTTACGGAGGTCACGCTCCCGTCCGTGGCTGCGGAAAAAAAACCAGAAGTGGATCAGTTGGTGCGGAGTTTTCTGCCGGCCGACCATAAGGTCGGCATGTCGCTGGATCGTCTGGTGGCGACGGTGGAAAAATCGCAGGCCGCCCCCGCTTCGGTGGCAGTTCAGAACGATCCCCCAATCGTCTTTGTCAGTAAAACTCCAGCCGTCTTGTTGCACGTGGATGGCGAAGCGGTCCGGACCGACGTCGCCGCGACCAGCCTTGGTTTTGTGGTGAACTCGAACTTTCCTCTCTTCTTCGAGAAGGCAGCTGCGCCGGTGTACTATCTTTATGCGGGTGAGCAATGGCTTAAGTCAGGCGCCATGGAGGGTCCGTGGGTTACCGCGCCGAAGCTGCCTGCCGACATGTACCAGCTGACCAGCGATCCGAAATGGAAGGAGATGGAAAAACCGATTCTCTCGCTTTCGCCGAAGGGAAAGCCGCCAACGGTTTTCTACACGAACAAGCCGGCCGAGGTCATCTTGTTCCAGGGCGAGCCCTCTTATGCGAATATCCCTGGCACGCAGTTGTCCTACGCGACGAACACGGATGCCGATCTTTTCGTCTATAATCCGACGAAAGACTTCTATTATCTGGCGGCCGGCCGCTGGTTCCGGTCGGCTAATCTGCAAGGGCCGTGGGTTTATTCCTCGCCCGAACTGCCCCCGGATTTCGCCAGCATTCCAGAGGACAATCCCGCGGCGCGGGTTCTCGTTTCTGTCCCGGGGACAGATGCGGCGAAGGACGCTGTGCTCCTCGCGCAGATTCCGACCACGGTCGAGGTGGATCCGGTCAAAGCGGCGGCGGAGGTCAAGGTTAGTTACAACGGCGATCCCGCGTTCAAGCGAATCCAGGGAACGTCGCTCTCCTACGCGACGAATACCTCCGACAAGGTCGTCAAGGCAGGGGAGGTTTACTATCTGTGTTTGCAGGGTGTGTGGTTCATGTCCCCCAACGCCAATGGTCCCTGGACGACAGCCAAGTCCGTTCCGAAAGAGATTTACGCGATTCCCCCGAGCTCGCCCGTCTACAATGTTACTTACGTTACGCAGAACACAACGGATACGGCGACCGTCCAGGCGAGTTATACTTCCGGTTATCTGGGAACCTATATCGTCGGCGGCATCGTTGCCACCGGTACGGGCTATTACTATCCGCCTTATTATTACTATCCATACGGCGGGTATCCGATGTATTACCCTTACGCGGCTACCTATGGCGTAGGTTCCTACTATAATGCCTACACTGGCGCCTACGGCGTTGCGCATGGAGTGTATGGTCCGTACGGCGGCGTGGCTGTGGCCAGATCTTACAATCCCTACACCGGCACTTATGCTCGCGGGGCCACGGCCTACGGCCCTTACGGGAGCCGGAGCGCCGGCCAGGCCTATAATCCTTACACCGGCAACTATGCCGCCACCAGACAGGGGTCGAACACCTATGGTTCATGGGGGCAGTCAGTTGTTTCCAGCGGCAACAAGTCCGCCTATACGCAGCATGTTTCGAATGCGAAGGGCACGGCCGGAACCATTCGAGGGTCGGAAGGTGGTAAGGCCATAGGCGTCTCCACGGATCGCGGTAGCGGGTTTGCCGGGAAAACCGCCGGAGGCGACATGTACGCCGGCCGCAACGGGAACGTTTACAAGAACACCGGATCCGGTTGGAGCCAGTATGGGAACGGGAGCTGGAGCTCAGTCAATAGCCCGGGGACGACGAACGTTCAGGACCGCGCGCAAAGCTCCAACCGCGCGAGTGGAACCTACCGCGAGACGGCGCAGAATAGGAGCGCCGGTCGAACGAGAGGCAGTTCGGGCTTTGGCGACGTGGATCGTGATTTTTCGAGCCGGCAACGAGGGGGAGCCAACAGCGAACGCTTCAGTAATTTTCAGCGTTCGGGCGGCGGCGGACGAAGTTTCTCGGGGCGAGGGGGCGGGCGGAGGCGCTAACGCAGCACGCAAAAATGAACTCAAGCTGGCTTTATCAACTCGACACGCTCTGGATCGTGATCGCCTTGTTGGTCGCGATGGCGCTGGCCGGAGAAATTGGTTCCAGCGTCGGGCGACGCTGGCACCCGCGCACGGATGACGCGCGGCGAGGACACATCGGCTCGGTTCTAGGTTCGTTGCTCGGGCTGTTGGCGTTGCTACTGGGGTTTACCTTCGCCATGTCGGCGACTCGTTACGACCTTCGTCGTCAAAACTGTTCTCGGTTTTTTAGGCGGCCTGGGAAATCACCGGGGTCTGCCGGCGCGAATCGCGGTAACTCTTCTGCTCTGCGGAACAATCTACGTGACGCTGGACTTGGACAAGCCCCATCAGGGACTCATCAGGATCAGTCAGAGTCCGGTGCTGCACCTTCAATCGATTTTGCACGCCGACCCGGAAACGAAGTCATAAAACCTACGAATAACCATCTCACATGATCACTAAATACACTATCATCGCCCTTGGCCTGTTTGCGACAACGGCGCCTGCGCAAACCAGCGGCACTCCGTCTCCCGCGCCGCCAGAGGCCGCTTTTGAATCAGAAGGCCTGGTCGAGACAAAGGTGTTCCTGCCCGAAAACGTGATGAAGGGCGGACTCCACATCATCAATCCGCAGGCTGAAAACGATGGGTTGCTGAATACTTACTTTCTCCACTCCGGAGACAATGTGTTTGAGGTGACGACTGGCATGGCCCTGCGCATACGGATTAGCGAACTCTACGCGATCGACAAGCTGCACGGGATGAGCAAGACGGATGAATTCACCAAAGCGCTCAAAGCTGCCGGTAAGCAAAAAGTAGATAGCGTCGTCGGACTAGTAAAGGATCCGATTGGGACCATCAAACGTGTGCCGCTGGGTGCTTCACGCTTTTTTGGCCGGATCGGCGAGAGCATGAAAGGCGGAGGTTCCGAAGGGGAAGGTAAGGCTCTGCAAAACATCAGCGGGGTGCAAAAAGCGAAGGTCGCCCTCGCGGCAAAGCTTGGCGTCAGCCCCTATTCGACCAATCCCGAACTCCAGGAGCAGCTCACAAATACTGCGCGCGCGATGGCTGGAGGCGGCCTGGTCTTGAGCGCCGCTACGCTGCCGATCGGTGGGGCGGTAGGGGGCACGATCACGGTGGTTAACGTGAACAAAGACCTGCAACAAGCGCTCGTGACTTCGACGCCCGAGGATTTGCGAATTACTAATCGCAAGAAACTCTTCGCGCTCGGGGTCACACGCGAAAATGCAGATGAGTTTCTGATGCATCCCTGGTATTCGCCGTGGCATGAAACCATCATAGTGGATGCGCTGGCTGCCATTGGCCGCGACCCGAGCCAGTTTCTCGAAAGAGCATGCCGGGCGCTTACCGAGCAGGATGCGAACTATTTTCAAAGTCTCGCCCAAGTGCTGGCGCGCTATCACAAGACCAAAACTCCACTAAGATCGATCCGTCTCGAGAACGACAGGATTTGCGCGATGGACTCGAACGGAACTCTCGTCGTGCCGCTTTCGTGCGATTATGCCATTTGGAGCGAACACGCGGCAGGCCGGGTGGAGAATTTCAATCAACTCCTGCAAAACCGGGGGAGCGAGATCAAAGGACTCGCCTTGTGGGTGGATGGGAAAGTTTCCGAGCGCGCGGTTCAGGAGATAAAGAATCGCAAGATCGACCTGGCGACCGGGGTGCTCAGCGAACCGGCGAAACCAAACACACCATGACGTGCCACGAATCGGCTCTCATCGGCCCAGGGCGAAGAATGAAAACCAGGCATCTTGTGGGTGCATTTAGTTGTCTCATCCTCGGTGCGTTTGCCGTGCCGCTGATGCGGGCGACGGTCGCACTGGCGCCACCGCCGCCGCCGCCGCCGGGAATTGCCGCACCCGAACCATCCCCAACGCCTTTTGACCCCGACGCCGACGAGGAGGATTCCGAAGAACCGGACGCTAACGACGAAGCATCGCCAGCGCCGACGGATCCGGACGAGGACGCATCGACTGACCGCAGTCTTTGAAAGTCGATGACGCACCTTCGCGCGGCTTGGCGGCTGATTGAGTAATCCCATGGCCTTCTTACGTGCGACTTTTCGCTGGGTAATCAACGTCATCGTTTGGTTGGTCCTGCTCATCGGCACGTTATGGACGGTCGGGGCGCTCTGGTTCGACTTTCCGATAGCCGGCGTGCGCCATGCGCTTGCCGTGGGTTTCGGCCTTGGCATGCTGTCGCTCCTCGCCTTCGTCCGTCCGCGCTCCCGAGCGAAACTCGGCGTGGCGATGGCAATCATCCTCGTAGCCGGGTGGTGGTTGACCCTGAAGCCGCGGCAGGATCGCGATTGGAAACCGGAAGTTGCCGTGCTCAGTCATGCGACGATCGACGGCGATCGCGTGACCATCCAAAACGTCCGCAACTTCGATTACCGCACCGAGACCGATTTCATCCCGCTTTACGAAACGCGCGGCTACCATCTGCAAAAGCTCCGCGGCATCGATTTGTTCGTGACCTACTGGGGATCGCCGTCCATCGCCCATCCCATCCTGTCGTTTGATTTCGGTGAGGATGGGCGCGTCTGCTTTAGCATCGAGACCCGCTCGCGGCGCGGGCAAAGTTACTCCGCCATTGGCGGCCTCTACCGGCAATTCGAGCAGATCTACATCGCGGCCGACGAGCGCGACGTCATTCGGCTCCGCTCAAACTATCGCCAGGGCGAGGACGTGTATCTGTATCGATTCGTCGCCCCGCCGCAGGCGGCGCGCTCTGCATTTCTCGAATACATCCGCACCTTGAACGAGCTGCACGAGCAGCCGCGCTGGTATAACGCAATCGACAACAACTGCACCACGGCTATTCGGCATCAGCGCACCGCCGCCGAACGCGCCCCATGGGATTGGCGCATGCTGGCAAACGGCTATGCCGACCAAATGCTCTACGAACGCGGGACGATCGAGCGGTTTGGACTCGCGTTCGATGAACTAAAACGGCGCGCTCACATTAATGCGCGAGCGCACGGCGCCATCGACGCCACCGATTTCTCGGAGCGTGTCCGGACCCATTTCGCGAGCACTACTCCGCCAGGGCAAGAGTGAGAGGCGGCTCGCTCCCTCGAAGTTTGGCAGGCGGACTCGTGAGGGCTTGCAAGCTCCCGTCGAATGCCGGCGTCGCGGTCGCCGATCTGTTTCTCAGGTGCAGTTTGAGGATGCGGCGCATTTCCGAGATGCCTTCGGGGTTCTGATGTGTCCCGTGACCCGATGGCACAACCTTCGTCGAACGCGCGTCGCCGAGATGCGAGCTCCAGTAGGCCACCACGCCATCACTGCTGTTCGGGCTGTTGCCTCGGCCGCGGTCCCCTATGATCTGATGATACGGGATGTCATCAGCGAGCGGGCGCTTGTTCATCGCGACGACAAAGCGGTTTTTGGGAGAGAGCGTGTCGATGGCGTTCGGCATGCGCCGCAGGTGATATTCGCTTTTACCCTCCGTCGCCGCCGTCGCCATGTCGGCGCCGATCATGACCAGATTTTTCGGCAGGCGGACAAGTTTTGTCGCAATTTTCCCGATCCAGTTCGACGCCATCTCACTGCCACGATGTGGCGTTGACAGAAAAATCGCGCGATCGATATCACGCCTTTCCTTAAAAATGAGGACACTCGCGAGGAGCGACTTGTCGTGTTCCGACAGGGGTGTTTGCGCCAGAGGCCGGTTGAAAAGCTCGCGCCAGATCGCGTCCTGACCGCTGTCCGTAATCATCATGCGCGTGAGGAGCCCGCCCATGCTGTGACCCACCATCACGATCGGCTTGTGGCCGGGAAAAGCCTGGTCGAACCGATCCAGGTCGTGGCGCAAAAGCGCCGCCGAATAAGGATAGGGATAGCCGCTCGGATAGGTGAAGAACCAGAACTGATACGCGTTCCGAATTTCCGGATCGTCGAGCAGCGCGTTGAACATGGGCATCCATGTCGCCGACGTGTCCTGCAAGCCGTGGACAAAGAGCACCGGAATTTTGTTCCGATCGTAGGGTTGCAGGCGGTAGAGCAACGCCGTGTCTTTGTATTTGTCCGGGTGCAAAAGCCGGGTCAGGCCGAGCTTCTGCGGCTTTTCACGCACCAGAAAAGTGGCGACGGCGGTGCTGAAGTCGCCCGCCAGCGGGAAACTTCTTCCTCCAAGGGCCACGGTCTGCTTACCAAGGGGATCTTCGAGCGAAATTTCGCAACGATTTCCCTGAAACGTGGCGACCGCCGTGACGCCATAATAAATATGTTCCGTGCGAAAAAATAGCTTCTTGAAGTCCTTGACCGCTGTCCGCCGGGTCGCGAGCACTGACGCGCCCAGGCCGACTCGATGCGCCCGTTCATGGAAGGCTGTGCCGCCGACGACGAGCTCATCGCACGGAGTGAATTCGTAATCGGCCGGGTTCCACAGCGCGCGCGTATCTTTGCGATGCGTCACGACATAACCCGGGACCGATAACGGCTGCGACCACGCATCAATTTGACCAGCGCGAATGGCAGAGAACACTCGGGACAGCGCAAAATTGTAATCCCGCAACGCGGCCGCGTCCTTGGGTTGCTCCCGCAATTGATTGGCGGCGGCCTCCGCCGCGCTCAAATACTTCCCGATTGCCTCCAGCGGGGCGCGCCGCTCAAGTTTTTGCCCGGCAACGATCTCCGCCTCGGCCTCGGCGAGCCGGCCCTCCGCGGAAGCGGAGGCCTCGTAACGCGCCGTTGTGTTTTTGACGCTGGCCAATGGATGCCCGCAACCCGCCAGAACCAGGGCCAGAGCAACGGCCAATGAGCGCTCAATCTTCATCCGGCGATCATGACGGTTCAGCCTCAAGACAGCAATAGGACTTTAGTGCTATGCGCTGCGATCGGCGGGTCCGGCCTTGGACCAAGGTCCACTAGCCGCATCCCAGCGCCGTTGACGAAAGTCGAGCTCATGCCCAATCGATCCATTTTCTCGATCTCAGGGAAGCCGCTTGCCGTTGCCAATCAAGATCCGTGCAACAAATGGAGACATTGAAATCGCCGAAGCGAAATCTGAGTAGATGTTGGCCAGCCAAGGAATAAGCGGGTGAAGGGAATCGAACCCTCGTGTCCAGCTTGGGAAGCTGGCGTTCTACCATTGAACTACACCCGCGGGGAAGGGTGATAGTTGATGGTTGAGGGAAAGAAAGTCAAGCCGTCGCGATCGTCACTGCCAGGAAATTACATCGTCTTTGTTCGTTCCGGCGTTTTTGTCAGACGGCGTCGAAGGACTTTGGGATTGACCGTCTTTTCCAAACGACCAGGCGATCACGCCCGCCGGCAACGGACTGCTCCCGGCGTTCGTCGAATAGGGATTGATGTCGATCTGGTTGTTGTAATTTCCATCGATCCCGACGTGGTAGGCCATGCCCCAAGGATCGAAAAATTGGCCGGCACCGGTGCTGGTTCCGATGCCGGAACGCGGCTTGACCGGATCCTTTGCCTCGGGCGGCGAGATAAAGACTATTTGTCGTGGATTTTGCGTCTGCGCTGCCGTCGCCCGCAATTCGTTGAAGAGCGTGGCATTCGACGTGGCGGCTGGTCCGTAGATCGTGTCGGAAGTCGCCAGCGGATACTTTCCGTACTCGGTGTAGAATGCGTTCACCGCGGTCACGATTTGGGCCAGATCGTTCCTGGCTTGCGCTCTCTTCATCTGGTTCTGGACGCCTTGAAAGGCAGGAAACGCCAGGCTCATGAGGACCGCGATGATCAGGATGACGATGATGAGCTCGATCAAAGTGAAGGCGCGTGTGCTCGAACGCCGCGGGGAAAGAGGAAAACCTTTCATTTCCATTTGAGCATTTGCTCGGGGAACGGGCATTGCGCGCAATCGGAGTTATCCTGCAGGCAGAAGTCTTCGTAAATTTGCAGTAACGCTTGTTGATGCGCGATGGTCTTGGTGAAGAGAGCGCGGCGCGGATCACTGCCGAAGAGCCGGGCGGCGCCGGTTTCGATCCGGCGGTTTGACAGGCGGGCCGGGAGTATCTCGTAAGCGGCCCAGACGTTACAGCCCTCTGCGAGGAAGAACGGCAGGATTACATTCGCGAGGATCTCGGCGACCCGGGATTCGCCGACGAGCGCCATTTCTGTCGCAGCTGACTCCGACGCGAGCGTATAACGAAAATTCCAAAACGGGTGACGCAGCCCCAGGAAAAATTCCCGCACGTTGGTCGCGTTTTTTCCAGAGAGCGATCGCAGGAATGCGGGCCACGCTTTGGCGAGCGTGACGAGGGCGGCGAGCCGGCGCTGCGGATGATTCAGAGGGCGGGTCCCACTTAACCGCCAGAGCGTCGCTGGCAGCACGAGTCGCCGTACTCCGTCGCGATGCGGCCACCATCGGTCCCAGAGTTTTCTGACATAACCGCGAGTTTCCCCGGCATAAATGCCCAAGTCCGGGGCTTCGAGAAATCCCGCCAGGCCGAAAAGGATCGCCTCGGCGTCTTCGTCCTGTTTGCGCAGAAATCTAAGCGGCAGCCGCTGAGCGAGGAGAGTGAAGGCGAGCTTGTTCTCCTTGTAACCGAGGGCCGCGGCGATTTCCTGAAAGAGCGCTTCATCGCGTCCATGATTTTCCACGATGTTCCTAAGCCGGGCGGCTTTGCGTTGGAGCCGGAATTGCGACGCGGCGGCGAGGATGCAAGAGAGCCGCTCTTCCGGCAAATCCTTTAAAGGCGCCTGGCAGCGGCCCGGCTGCGCCAATGGGATATTTGCGGAGAACGAGTCCGGCAAGTTCTCGGGATCGACTCGCACTTGCGTCACATTGCGATTGGACCTGGTGCGGGTGAAAAAAGTCCGGTCGCTTTGCTCCACGAAGACGTGCAGGACAGCGTCGTCGAAGGTCGCGTTGGTGGCGTGACCGTGTGTTTCCCAGCTTCGATCTGCCAGGTCAAACTCGATTGTGCCCCGGATGGGTCCGCCGGAGTTCAGCCGAACGACGGCGTCCGAGAAGTCTGGGCCGGCGGCGCGGTTCCAGGTGCCAAATTGGATAATCTCGACGTCTTCTCCCGAGACGGAACGAAATTGTCTACCGAAGTCACCCGCAAACCAGCGCGCTTGCAGCTCCAGTTCGCATGGGGTCCGCCGCGCTGGGAAAAGCGTGCGTTCGTGGATACGCGCCGAAACGCGGAACTCGGCATAACGGTCGGCAGACTGCATGGGGGGAGATGCAGTTTCGACGTTTCCGCCGCCTCTTGACGATAAAAAAATGTTGGGAGGGACGCTACGCCGCATCCGCTGTCATCCCGAAGCGCGCAGACGCTGAGGGACATCGCACCTGCAATTGCCGTTTCTGGGCACGAAAGGTCCACATTTCAATTTCGGGGTCCCTCGCCGTCTGCGCCGCCCGAGATGACTTGCAGAGTCGAAGGGTGGGGGCACGAAGGCCATCCGTCGGAGGAAACGGAATAGCTAAACGTGTGCGACCGGTTCGGGTGCAATTGACTCAACCGTCGCCGGCGGTGGGGCGCGACGTTGCTGAAGATAATTTGCGATCTGCTCCACCAGGGCGGCCCGCGAACGCGTAAACATAAAGGAGTAATTCGGGCCGTGACCTTCTGTAGGAAAAATCACCAGATTCTCGGAAAGAAATTGCGGCTCATGCGCAACGGTTGAACCCTCCAGATCGATCGTCTGACAAAACCCGCGTCCGCTTTTTTTTGCGACAAAGACAATCTTGTGCGGCTCTTCGTTGGTAGCGACGAGTGCGCCGAAAAGATTCCCCGGAATCCGCCGGCCTCGCCCACTAATGCAGGGCACGGCCCAGGCGATCGTTTCTCCGAGGACGTTTTGCTTACTGAAAACGGTCGCTAAACGGGCGGGGAGGGCGATGGGTAGCGCCGACGAACGGCGCAGATTGGCCGGCCCGTTCAATTTTGTCAGCGCGAGCCAAATCCTGGCCTTCATGGAACGCAGAATTTTCGGGGCGAAGTAGAGAAATGCGGCAATGGCGAGCGCGAAAAGCGAGAGGGCCAGGACCGGGTTGTAATAAATGAGGGCGAGGCCGCCGAAAACGCCAACATCTTCGGCCACGCTCAGTCCAATATTCGAAAGGGGTTCCGGCGAGCTGTTCGCGACAAGGCGTGATGACGCTTTCGCGGTGTGCGTCACCAGGCTGGTGCCGCCGGCCAACAGGACGAGGAGCACATCGAAGGTTGGCGTGGAATGCCCGAGCACCTGGATGGCGAGCAACGCGCCGCCGATTGGCCGGATAATGGTGTGCACTGTGTCCCAAGCCGAATCGACCCACGGGATTTTGTCGGCAAAGAACTCCAGGAAGTAAAGGATGCCCGCGATGGTGATGATCCAGGGATGGCCGAGGACTTCGAGGGAATGGTAATTCGGCGAGAGAACGATCCAGTGCTGATTGATCGCGAGACCGGTGACGAAGACGGTCAGGTAAAGGTTGATCCCGGCGAGGCAGGCCAGGCCGAGCGCGACGCTCAGAAGGTTGAATTTCTCCACCCGGAAATATGAGGGCACACGGCCGCTTGTCACGCGGGTTTAGGCTGGTGCCGTGGCAAATTGCAGCGCCGGCCCTTTGCGCTTATTTTCCCCAATGAGGCCTTTATCCTTCCTCATGAGCACTGCTTTGGCGGTGATCGTAATAGCCCTTGGCATCAGCACGTCCACGGCGCGACCGCACCACGCAAGTGTGTTCACTGGTCCTGACCTGGGACGTTACTTTAAACGTGTATGGGTTCCGGCATATCCGTATGCAGCCTTGAGAAACAGAGTATCCGGAAGAGGAACTTATCGCGCTTACATGAGTCAAGCGGCAAGGTAAGCCGCGTGATCGTTATTAAGAGCGCGGGGCTTCGCGAGCTGGATGACGCAGTCGTGCACGCTGCGCAGGGATGGAGAGCCCGGCCGGGCAAAAAGTTGGAGGTCGATTTCCCCATGGCTTTCGTCGCACCTCCGAGGTGATTGCACCCGGGAGATAGGCTGACAGCCCTGCAACTCTTGCGGGGCCGCACAAACGCGAGGCATGTGCTACACTCGGCGCATGCTCGATATCCGGCTCATCCGCGAACAGCCCGACTTTGTGAAAAGCCGGCTCGCCACTCGGGGCGGCGGCGATGTTGCGAAGATCGATGAAGTGCTGCGAGTGGATGCAGAGCGTCGGAAGGCGGAAACTGCGCTGCAGCAGCTCAACGCGGACCGGAAGAGGTTAAGCAAGGAGATTGGCGCGAAACGCTCGCGGGATGAATCGACGGAAGAGGCCGAGGCAAATGTCCGGGAGATCGGGGATCAGATTTCATTGCTGAACGAGCAGGCCTCCCTCGTTGAGGAGCAGCAAAAGCAATTACTCCTGGGGATTCCAAATTTGCCGCACGCAGGCGCGCCCGTGGGTAAGGATTCGAGTGAGAACCCGGTGGTAAGAACCTGGGGTGAAAAACCAATGCTCGCCGATCCCGTTTTGGATCATGTTGCGCTCGGAACTCGATTGAAGCTTTTCGATTTGGAGCGCGCCGCGAAACTGAGCGGCAGCGGATTCATTTGCTTCACCGGCGCAGGCGCGAGACTGGAGCGGGCGCTGATCCAATTCATGCTCGATCTCCATACGCGCGAGCACGGTTACCTCGAAATGAGCCCGCCTGCTGTGGTGCGTCGGGAATGCATGGTCGGCACCACGCAGTTGCCCAAGTTCGAGGAGGAAATGTATGGATTGGAAAACGGTCAGCTTTTCCTCGCGCCCACGGCGGAGGTGCAGGTAACGAATTTCCATCGCGAGGAAATCCTCGCCGCAACGGAACTGCCGAAGAAGTTTGTTGCCTACACGCCTTGTTTCCGGCGGGAAGCGGGCTCGGCGGGGCGTGAAACGCGCGGGATTATTCGCGTCCATCAATTCGACAAGGTGGAACTGGTGAAGATGACGACGCCGGAGGAATCGGACGCGGAACATGAGTCGCTCACAGCGAATGCCGAGCGCGTTTTACAGCTACTCGGGTTGCATTACCGCGTGATCGAACTTTGCACAGGCGATATCACATTCGGCTCGGCGAAGAGCTACGACATCGAGGCGTGGTCGCCGGGGCAAAATGCGTACCTCGAAGTCTCGACCTGCTCGAACTTCAAGGATTTTCAGGCGCGGCGGATGAACTTGCGCTTCAAGGATTCGGAAGGAAAAAACCGCTTCTGCCATACCTTGAATGGTTCGGGACTGGCGTTACCGAGGGTGTTTGCGGCGCTGATCGAAACGGGACAACAGCCGGACGGATCGATTCTGGTGCCGGAAATATTGCGACCCTATTTTGGAGCGACGGAGATCCGTTGACCTCTTGCTCGTGATCCTGATCTTAATCTTAGTCCCTGCTGGCACCTAACCGAGAGGCAGGATTCGAGGGTAGAGCGCTCCGGAAGAGGTCGAGCTGGCCGGGATCGGCCGAGGCAGTTTCTTCGGGCGAAGGAAGCGGAAGCTCGAAGCCGAGACGATTCGCGAGGCGTTGACACGTCTCGGGCGCGAAACCCTCGAAATGGTTGTTCACGAAAGACCAGACGTTGCGCGCGTCGGCCAGATGTCGCTCAATCCTTAGGGCCCAGCTCTCGAGGGCCGCTTCGCGCTTCCAAAGCAGTTTACCATAACGATGAACTCGCTCGCCCTCATGATCGTATTTCGTGGCATAATCGCCGAGAAGCCGCAGATAAAGGAAGTCCGTCGTGCGCGGCAGAAATTCAAACGGCGCCAGGTTGCGCTCGTTCAACGGGCTGGTGTCGGCCCAAACCCAGCAGACGCGGTGTTTTTCCAAAAGGCGGATAATTTGCGGGCGATGCCAGCCGGCATGACGAAATTCGATCGCAAAGCGGAAGCCCCGCGGGAGTTGTTCCAGGAATTCGCGCAAGACTTGCCGGCCGTCCTTCGGCGCGAAGGAGGGAGGCAACTGAATCAGGATGACCTGAAGCTTCGCCTCGAGCGGTTCGATCGCTTGAAGAAAGGCGGCGAACTCGGCGCGGCACTCGCGGAGCCGGCGGGTATGCGTGATCTCACGAGGTAGCTTGCACGCGAAACGGAATGCCGCCGGGGTATGTTCCACCCAGCGCCGTACGGTCGCTTCGGTCGGGGCGCTGTAGAAGGTGGAATCGATCTCAACAGCCGGGAAATAATGCGAATAGAATTCCAGCCAGCGCGCCGGGGGCAACTCCGCTGGATAAAAACTTCCCCGCCATTCATCAAAACTCCATGCGCAAGCGCCGAGCCGGATCTTTTGCTGTGCCGTAAGATTCAATGGACCTTTGCAGAATAATCGCATCCCACCTCTTAAAAAGCCGTCTGAGGACCTGCCCGGGCCGGGTGGATGGGCCCCATTTGTTGCCGCCGCTAACTTGACTGGACGGGTAAGGTAGCTACCCTGCGCAACGCGATGAATTATCCCTCTCGTCTACTTCTTTTGCCGGCCTTGATTTGGTTCGCTTTGCCCCAGCTTGCCAGCGGTGCTGTCGTCTTCAAGCCCGGTGAAAAAGCGAAATACGTGGCCCCGGGCGACGAGGAGATGAGCGGCAACGCTCAGCAGCTTTTCTCGAAGGCGCAGGAGCTGGAAAGGAAGGGAAATATCAAGGGGGCGATCAAGGCTTACCGCGCCCTGGTTCGGAAACATCCCAGAGATACTCTCGCCCCCGGCGCCCTTTATCAGATGGCGCTGTTGCAGGAGCAAACCCGCCAGTATCTCAAAGCGGCGCAGAGCTACGCTATTCTTGCGGAAAAATTCCCGAAGAGCGACCGCTTCGAGGAATCCATTGAGGCTCTTTTTCGGATCGGCGAGATGTATCTGGCCGGGCGCAAGGTGAAGATATTGGGCATCCCCTTCAAGGCGTCGATGGAGGAGGCCTGCCGAATTTTCGCATCCATTATTCGCACCGCTCCTTACGGCAAGTACACGGCGCGCGCGCATTTCGACACGGGGCGGGCGCGCGAAAAGCAAGGGGCCAGCGACGCGGCCCTGGCCGCCTACCAGCAAGTCGTGGAAAAGTTCCCGAATGATCCACTCGCGGTGGACGCGCAATACCAGATCGGATACCTCTGGACGAAGGCGATGAAATCGGGCACGTATGACCCAAACGCCGCGGCGAGGGCAAAGACTGGCTTTCAAGATTTTCTCTATCGCTATCCCAATAGCGAAAAATCGGCGCAAGCCCGTGAGAACTTGAAGACCCTGGACCACAAGCAGACCAACACTTCCTTCGAGATCGCCCGGTTTTACGACAAACAAAAGCGTTATCGGGCGGCCGCCATTTACTATAACGACGTCATCCGCCAGCAACCCGGATCTACCGAAGGCGAACGCGCGAAAAAGAGAATTTCTGAACTGCGCGCGAAGCTCGGCGACGCTGCGCTTCAACCGCCCGCCGTAACCGCGGCTGCGGCCGAGAAGAAAAGCAAGAAAATGACGACCTCGCAGGGCCCCCGTTCGGAGAGCGAGGCGAACGACACGGCGCCACTGCCACCGCCAGACATCGATATGTCGCTCCCCCCGCCGGCTTCGCTCCTGCCCGACACGACCACCGCGCCGCCATCGTCTACGACTGAGAGCCTGCCGACGCCGGAAACATCGGCGACGCCGGAGTCGTGAAAAGAGCTTTCTCCACTTTACTGCTTGGGCTTTTTTTGAGCGGGTGCGCCGGTTACCGTCTCGGTCCAGCCACGCCGTCGTACCTGCGCGAAATCCAGTCGATTGCGGTGCCGACGTTCCGAAACGCAACGCTGGTGCCGCGAGTAGAGGCTTTGGTCACTGGGACCGTGATAAAGCAATTTCAACAGGATGGGACCTTTCGTATCGCAAACGTAGATACTGCTGATGCCACCCTGAAAGGCGAGATCATCAGCGTTGGCCGGTCCCCGGCGCGTTCCGTTCGCGGCAACGTTCTCGCAACCACTGAATTCAATCTCTTGCTCCGAGTGCGATACACGCTGGTCGGCCGGGACGGAAGGACGCTGGCCGGGCCGTCGGAAGCAGGCGGATCGACGAGCTTTTTCGTCGGAGCCGATGTGGCGACGGACGAACGGCAGGCGTTGCCCCTTGCCGCCGAAGAACTGGCCGGGCGTCTGGTTAGCCAACTGAGTGAGGGTTGGTGATGTGAATGAAAGGCGACGAAAAGTTGTGGGGTATCCTCAACGACAAGCTGGACGTGTTGCGTGCCAGCAATCGGCTGCCTGAGGCAATCCGCATCGCGGAGACCTCGCTCGACCTGGCGAAACGAGCGTTCCAGCCCGGCGATACGAAATACACCCTCAGCCTGGAGAAGCTCGGTCAACTCCACGACCAGGCGGGCGATCGCGCTGCGGCCAAACCCTATCTGGTTAAAGCACACGCTTTTTTGGAGAAAGCCGATCCGATCGACTCGCGTGCGCTCTTTCGGTCTGCGCGCCGCCTGGGGTTTCTCTGCGACAATCTCGGCGAAACGGACGCCGCCGTCGGCTACTATGAAACGGCCTTCAAGACCGGCTCCAAACTTGAAGACATTCCGTACTCCGATCTCGGGACGATGTTGAACAACGTCGCGTTGATCTATCGGAAGACCGGGCGGCAAAAAGCCGCGGAACCTTATTATCTTCACGCTCTCGACATCTACGAAAAGCAGTTGGGACCGGATCATCCGGATGTTGCTTCGGTCCTGAACAATCTGGCCGTTTTTTACACGAACGAGCGGCGCTTCGCCGAAGCGGAGAAAACGCATCTTCGCGCACTGGCCATTCGCGAAAAGGCCCATCCTCCGACGCATCCGGATATCGCGCAGTCAAAATGCAATCTCGCCGTGGTTTATCATTCCAATGGGGACTATGCGAGGGCCTCGGAGCTCTACCGCGCCTCGATCAAGGCCTGGGAAGACGCGACCGAGAGACCACCGGAGGATTACGAAATCGTGGCGTCCAATTATGCTGATCTTTTGCGATCGCTAGGGAAGGCCCGGCAGGCGAATCAGCTTGAAGAACGTGCGCGCAAGAAACGCCGCTCGTAGCCGTTGTCCTGCCTGTCGCGCCGAACTGGGCGAAGGCTTGAAAGGAATGTTCGAGAAACGTTCGACCCATGTCTGTACCGCATTTATGCGGGCTGCTTTGACTGTCATTCCGAGCGTAGTCGAGGAATCTCTCGCTTTCGCGAGCGAAGCGAGAAAGAGAGTGTCGCAACACCGCCGAGGCAGCGAAGGGCCCTTTGCCGCTTTGCTCTTGCGCCAGAACGCGGCGCGCGCACCTTAGCAACCGCTTCTCAACAAGCTCACGTGGCGGAATGGCAGACGCGTACGGCTCAGGACCGTATGGGGAAACCCGTGGAGGTTCGACTCCTCTCGTGAGCACCACCCTCGTGGGTCGCTATTTTTCTGCCGTCTGATGTATCGTTATCGAGGAAGTGACACTTGGATGATCAGCCCCATAGTGATCGCGCATCTAGCTTGGTTCTGACAAGATGAGGTCCGAAACGTCGCCATCCGTGGTAATTATATCGATCATTGTTGCTCTTCTGTTCGCGCACGAAGCGGCTGCTGGAGAAAATTCACCGATATCAACCCCGGGCCAGGACTGTGCCCTGGCTAAGCAATTATCCTGGAAGAACGTCGGTGTTGATAGCATAGCTTATCTTCAGGTGTGGCCCGAAGGTGAAGCTGCCGAGGCATTGTGGAGAATGGGCCCTCGCGCCGCCGCTTGCCTGGTGTCTGTCCTGGAGGATCCGGAACGCGGACCAGCGGCGCATCTGATCCTCACCAATATCTACCATCGCGATCGGATAGTTCCTCAGTCGCGATTTATCAAAGGGAAGGGAGACCCGAAAAAGGGCAGAGTGGTCCAGACCGTAAACGGCTTGAGTTGGAGTTATGAGCCCTGGTACACGAGGTTCTCGGTGAGGTCCGGAGAGTTGCGTCAAAACGCTCTTCGCTGGCGCCGGGAGTTAAAACTCTAGATTTCTGAAAGGCACAGGATTCGGCGATGGCAGCTCGTCTTCCGAAGCTCTCTCAACCCCATGGCAATCTCCCACCGCCGAGTTCCGCAGCGGTGCCGCCGAGCTACTTCTTCGTCGACTGATACTTCCAGTGGCGGGCCTTTCCTTTCGCGAGCCATTCGAGCGACGTCGCTAATCTTTCGTGGCGGGTCTCTTCGCGTTTCGCTCCGGTCACCCATTCGACATATTCCCTTCGTTTGCTGGGGGGAAAGTTCTCGAATGTCTTCCGCGCCTTCGCGTTTTTCTTCAACGCGGCGCGAAAGTCGTCCGGGACAGAAAGCGGCTCCTTCTTTTTCGGTTCGGTCCGGCCTGGCACCTTGATGCCCGCTTCATTGAGCGCTGCCGCTTTTTTCACATATCCGATCAGCGTCTTCTCGCTCGGGAGATCGGCCAGCGACTTGATGCACCCGAAACTGCCCATCGCGGTCTTTTCCGTCGCTTTGTCGCGGTCGAAAACCAGCGACTCTTTCCAGAACCCGAACGCGCAATGTTGCTTGAAGGCGGCCATCCCGCACATCACGCCTTTGTAATCGAAGTGGGGCATCGACCATTTCATTGTCTCCGCCACGTCCGGACAGCCGGCGTGGACGACTTTGCGGAGGTGCTTCAGGATCGGTTTGGCAAAATCTGCCGATTTCGCAATGTAAGCATCGATTCTCGGATCTTTGGTGGCCATGGAGTTCCTTTGTTGGTTGGACGCGAGATTACATGGCCGGAAAACTTTTTGTCGAGTTGCGAGGCGCTGACGCCTAAACTGGGCGCCAAATGTCTGGCATCGTTGTCATTGTAGCGTATCGGCCGAAGGCGGGCCGCGAAAAGGAGTTGCTCGACCTCGTGCGCAATCGCGTGCCGACTTTACGCAAAGAAGGTCTCGTGACCGAACGCGTTCCAGTAATCATGCGCGCCAAAGACGGGACGATCATCGAAGTCTCGGAATGGAAATCGCACGAAGCAATCGAAGAGGCGCACCAAAACCCGCGCGTCCTCGCGATGTGGGACAAATTCTTCGCGCTCTGCGATTGTGTCCCGCTGAAGGAGGTTCCCGAGGCGGAGACCATGTTTGCCGGCTTCGAACCAATTGAGGAATAGGAATCGGAGAGAGGTGCTCTCGCACGTCCCGCCGAAGTTTTCTTGAAAAGGGGATTGCGCGTCGCTATCTAAACACGGCTCAATTCAATCATGGCTCACGCACAAACCACCACCATGCCGCCGCGGACGTTTGGCCAAACCATGCGGCCGGATGCGTGGTGGGCGCAGCCGCTCCTGGTCTTTTTCGGTCTGGCCAGTTTCATCGTCTATTCCACCTGGGCCGCGTTTCAGGGCAATCATTACTATTTCGGCCCCTATCTCTCACCTTTTTATTCGCCGGAGATTTTCGGCGCGTCATCGCACAGTTGGTTCGGACCGAAACCGGCGTGGTGGCCTGGGTGGCTCTTATTTTCACCCGCGCTGTTGATTCTTTGGGCACCCGGGGGATTGCGGCTCACCTGTTACTATTACCGGGGCGCGTACTACAAAGCCTTCTGGGCGGATCCGCCGGCCTGCACCGTGGGCGAGCCGAGAAAAACGTATCTCGGCGAACGTTCGTTTCCGCTGATCATGCAGAACGTTCATCGCTATTTTCTCTATCTCGCGATCCTGTTTATTTTCGTGCTCGCCTGGGACGTTTGGAAAGCACTCTGGTTTGTCGATCCAGGAACGGGAAGAACATCCTTTGGAATTGGCGTCGGCACGCTGGTTCTCGCGTTGAATGTCGTTTTACTGGGCGGCTTCACTTTTGGCTGCCACGCGTTACGCCATTTGATCGGCGGTTTTCGCGATCAACTCTCTCGCTCGCCTTCCTGCTACAACGCCTATCGCTGCGTGAGCTGCTTCAATCGCCGCCACATGCTTTGGGCCTGGCTGAGTTTGTTCTGGGTCGGATTTTCCGACCTCTATGTGCGGCTGTGCTCGATGGGTATCTGGCATGACCTGAGGCTTCTGTAGCACCCGCCTCATGGCCGATTACCAAACTTTTCAACACGACGTTCTCGTCATTGGGGCGGGCGGCGCGGGCTTACGCGCGGCGATCGAGGCATCCGCAGCTGGCGTTTCCGTGGGGCTGGTTTGTAAGTCATTACTTGGAAAAGCGCACACCGTCATGGCGGAAGGCGGCATCGCCGCCGCACTCGGGAACGTGGACGATCGGGACAACTGGAAAGTCCATTTCGCCGATACAATGCGCGGCGGCCAATACGTCAATCAGTGGCGCATGGCGGAACTCCACGCCAAGGAGGCGCCAGATCGCGTGCGCGAACTGGAAGCGTGGGGGGCCGTTTTCGATCGGACCAAGGACGGGCGCATTCTGCAAAGAAACTTTGGTGGCCACAGATACCCGCGGCTGGCGCACGTGGGCGATCGCACTGGGCTGGAGATGATTCGGACCCTCCAGGACCACGGCATTCATCAAGGGATTGAGGTTTACATGGAGCACACAGTCCTCGCCTTGCTCAAAGAAGGCGGACGGGTCGTCGGCGCGTTTGGCTACGACCGTGACCGCGGCCGTTTCAAGATCTTCCGGGCCAGGGCAATCGTGCTCGCGACCGGCGGATTGGGCCGCGCTTATAAGATCACGAGCAATAGTTGGGAATCGACCGGCGACGGTCTTTCCCTGGCCTACGACGCTGGCGCGGAGTTGATCGACATGGAGTTTGTCCAATTTCATCCCACCGGCATGATCTGGCCGCCGAGCGTGGTGGGGATTTTGGTAACCGAAGGCGTGCGCGGCGAAGGCGGAATTCTGACGAACAAGGACGGCAAGCGCTTCATGTTCGAACAGATCCCGGAAAATTATCGGACGCAAACCGCCGATAACGAAGAGGAAGGCTGGCGTTATTGCCAGGGAGACAAGAACGCGCGTCGCCCGCCGGAGTTACTGACCCGCGATCACGTGGCCCGCTGCATTGTGCGTGAGATAAAAGAGGGTAGGGGGAGTCCTCACGGCGGGGTGTATCTCGACATCGCCTGGATCAAGGCAAAAATCTCGAACTCGGCCGACCACATCAAAAGGAAACTGCCGAGCATGTATCACCAGTTCAAACAACTGGCGGACATCGACATCACGGAGCAGGCCATGGAAGTCGGCCCGACGACGCACTACGCCATGGGCGGAATCCACGTCCATCCCGACACTCAGATGTCGCGCATACCCGGTTTGTTCGCGGCCGGGGAATGTGCCGCCGGGATCAATGGCGCGAATCGGCTCGGCGGTAATTCGCTCTCCGATATCGTCGTGTTTGGAAAGCGCGCCGGCGAGTTCGCAGCGAAATTCGCGCAGGAAAATTCATCAGGCCAGATCGACCATTCTGAGATCGATCGCGTGGCGAGTGAAGCGGTGGCGCCGTTTGCAAGAGCCGATGGCGAAAATCCGTACACGGTCCAGCGCGATTTGCAGGAAGCGATGCAGGATCTCGTCGGCATTGTTCGGACCGAATCGGAGATGAGGACGGCCCTGGAGAAATTGAAGGGTTTTTGGGAGCGGGCGAGCCGGGCCGGAGTGGAGGGGCATCGCGAATTCAATCCGGGATGGCATACTGCGCTTGATCTGAAGACGCTCTTAACGGTTTCCGAGGCGATTACGCTAGCAGCCCTCGAACGGAAAGAGAGCCGGGGCGCTCAGTTCCGCGACGATTATCCGGACAAGAGCGATCGGTTCTCCAAGGTGAACACGATGATTTCCAAAGCGGCGGACGGTTCGATGCAAATCCGGTTGGAACCGCTGCCAGAAATGCCGGATTATCTGAAACAGGTGATTGAGGAGATGAAGTGAGCGCGCAGGAAAACCGTGTCATCCCGAGTCGCGTAGACGGCGAGGGACCTCGCAACCGCAAATTGTCGCGTCTTGAGGTCAGCGTAACGCAATTTCCAGCTGAGAGGTCCCTCATCGTCTGCGCGATTCGGGATGACCGCAAAAGGGGCGGCGCGTTGCGCTAAGCGTCATGCCCAACGCGACTTTCAAAATCTGGCGGGGAGATGCGAAAGCCGGGGCCTTCGAGGATTACTCCACCGAAATTTCCGAAGGAATGGTCGTGCTCGATGCCGTCCATGACATTCAGGCGCAGCAGGCGAACGACCTCGCCTGCCGCTGGAATTGCAAGGCCGGCAAGTGCGGTTCCTGTTCCGCGGAAGTAAATGGCATGCCGAAACTGATGTGCATGACGCGCATGAGCGATCTTCCCCTGGACAAACCGATCACGATCGAACCGATCAAAGCGTTTCCGTTGCTGAAGGACCTGATCACCGACGTTTCCTGGAATTTTCAGGTGAAGAAAAAAATCAAGAAATTCAACCCCCGGCCGCCGGATGCCGCGGATGGCACCTGGCGGATGTTGCAGGAGGACATCGATCGCGTGCAGGAATTCCGGAAATGCATCGAGTGCTTCCTGTGCCAGGATGTCTGCCACGTTCTGCGCGACCATCGCAAGCACGATGAATTTATCGGACCACGCTACCTGATCTACGTGGCCGCACTGGAGATGCACCCACTCGACACCGAGAATCGGCTCCCGGAATTGAAGGCGACGCAGGGGATCGGTTACTGCAACATAACGAAATGTTGCACGAAGGTCTGCCCGGAGAACATTCAGATCACGGACAACGCGATCATTCCCTTAAAGGAGCGCGTGGTGGATCAATTTTATGATCCGCTGGGTTGGATTTGGAGAAAACTGAAAGGAGATCGTTAGCGGTTTCCATGTTTGAATTAAAAGCACTCTCGAGGGAGGCGATTCCAGCAGCGCTGGAGAAAGCCGAGCGTTATCGTTTTCTTAATGAGCCGGGTGAAGCGGAGAGCATTTGCCGCGACGTGTTGCAGGCCGATCCAGAGAACCAGAAGGCTCTGGTGACGCTTCTGCTCGCCGTGAGCGACCGCTTCGGCAAAGGCTATGGGGTTAGCGACACGCAGTCGAAGGAGTTTCTCGCGCGGGTGAAGGACGAGTATGAGCGCGCCTACTATGCGGGCATTTTAGCAGAACGCCGCGCCAAGGCGAAGCTGGCGCAGGGCACGCCCGGGTCGAAATTTTACGCCTACGATGGCTTCCGGGATGCCATGAACTGGTTCGAAAAAGCGGAAGCCGTTCGGCCACCCGGAAACGATGATGCCTTGCTCCGCTGGAACACCTGCGCTCGCATCATCATGCAAAACAAACTGGTCCCGCGCGAAGAAGAGCGCGTGGAACCGCCCCTGGAGTAATTCTGCTGGCCAGCTTTCAAGTGTCGCCCCGCGATCCCGACGCTGTTCGTGCAATGTTCGGCCGAATTGCGCAGCGTTACGATCTCGCGAACCACCTTCTGAGTGCCGGGACCGACTTTCTTTGGCGCAGGAGCGCGGCCAAAATTGTCGAAGAATGGCAGCCGCGGCGTGTTCTCGATTTGGCGACTGGAAGCGGCGATCTTGCCCTGGCGATGCAGCGCCGGCTGCCGGAGGCGGCGATCACCGCCGCTGATTTTTCGCCGGAGATGTTGAGCGTCGCGCGACGCAAGGGGGTTCGAGAAGTCATTCTGGCCGACGCCCTGAATCTTCCATTCGAAACGGAGTCATTCGATTGTGTCACAATCGCGTTCGGACTGCGTAATATGTCGGATTGGAATATGGCGCTCCGTGAAATGGCGCGCGTTTTACGCTCGGGTGGACATTTGCTCGTTCTCGATTTTTCGCTACCGATCGGGGTGCTGCGCCCAGCCTATCGATTTTACCTGCACCGCTGCCTGCCGAGCCTGGCGTCGGTCGTAACGGGTCACAAGGCAGCGTATAATTATCTCGGCGGCTCAATCGAAAAATTCCCGAGTGGCGATGAGATGGTTCGACTAATCGAAGAGAATGGCCTCGAAAAGGCGCAGGCCCGGCCGCTCACTGGTGGAATCGCGACGATTTACCTGGCGAACAAGTCTGGCCTATTTGGTGAAGTGGTTTGATCGCTGCTTCTAAATCGTCATGAAATCATTCTAGGATAATGAAAATATCCGTCGTAATCCCTTGCTACAACGAAAAGACCACGATCGAAATGATCGTGAAAGCAATTCGCGCGGCGCCGTTCGAGTTGGAACTGATCATCGTGGACGACGCTTCGACCGACGGCACCACCGCCCTGCTTGAGGAGAAGATTTCCCCGTTGGTGGACAAAATTATTTATCATCCGGTCAATCGAGGCAAAGGAGCAGCGCTGCGATCCGCCTTTGCGGTGGTGACCGGTGAGATTGTCTTAGTCCAGGATGCGGATCTTGAGTACGATCCGCAGGACTATTCTCTTCTTCTTGAGCCGATCCTGGCCGGGAAAGCGGACGCTGTTTTCGGTTCCCGCTTTATGGGTGGGCGTCCGCACCGCGTGGTTTATTTCTGGCACATGGTGGGAAACAAATTTTTGACACTGTTTTCGAATATGTGCACCAATCTCAACTTAACCGACATGGAGGCGTGCTATAAAGCGGTTCGAACATCCATTCTCAAAACGATTGAGCTTCGCGAAAATCGTTTTGGCTTTGAGCCGGAGATCACGGCGAAGCTGGCCCGAACGAAATGCAGAATTTATGAAGTCGGAATCTCGTACTCCGGTCGAACGTACGACGAAGGGAAAAAGGTCACCTGGAAGGATGGGGTCAGCGCCATCTATGCAATCATCAAATACAATTTTCTAACGCCATAAGTTGCATGGAATACCCTGGCCGGCTCGTTCTCCACACCGTTTGCACCGCGATTGTCGGGTGCGCCTATGTGGCAATGGCCCTCCCCAAAGTGTTGCCGGCAGTGAAAGACGGATCGTTTCGGTCCCTGACTACTTTCCAAACTACCGATACCTATCTCTTCGCCTGCGCCGAGATCATGGATGGATCGCAGTTGCTGCTCGACGTGTTCGGTTCTTTGCCGACGAACAAGCCGATCGGCGTCGTGGTTCAGGAAAACAATGCGGTCACCAACGTTCTCGGGATGCTTATTGCTTATTTCGGCTGGCCCAGGGAGATAAAGCTAATTGCGAACCCAGAAGCCGGGCCCTCGCCGAAAAATGAGCCGATCGATCCGGCAGCTTTTACCGCCATCTTTTTTTGCGGTGTCACACCGCCGGCCACGCTGGGTCCGGGGATCCGTTTGGGTTCCCACCTGATGTTCGTTCCGATACCGGAGACCGCGGTTCCGCGTCAACCATGATTCTGGCCGGCCTGGTCGTCGGTTTGATGACGATCTTCGTCGCCGGGTTTGGAGTGACTCTCCTGTTGTTGCAAACGGCGCCGAGACTAAACGGCTTCGAATGCTTTTGTCTTTCGTGGCTCTTTGGTTGTGGGACGGTCTCGGTCCTTCTCTTCGTTTGCGGCACCCTCGTCTCGGGCCTGACGCTTCAGGTGCTCGTCACGGTTTGTTGCGTGGCGATCGGGTTTTGGGGATGGAAAATGGGCCAACGCTCCCAGGTGCAATTTGTGTTCCCGTTGCCCACCTCACCCATGCAGTGGCTGCTGGTGGGAGTCGTTGCCCTGCAAATCAGCGCCATTTTCTTCATTTCATGCAAGCACACTCTTGGGTGGGACGGCCTCATCAACTGGGAGATCAAGGCGCGCTACGCCTTTCTCAATGGAGGATCGGTGCCGGCCCAATATTATCAGAGCGACTCTCGCGTCTTCACGCACCCGCAGTACCCCTTGATGATTCCGATGACGGAGCTTTGGCTCTATCTTTGGATGGGAGAGCCTAATCAGTTTGGGGTAAAAGCCATATTCCCATTCTTCTATGCAACCGGCGCAACTCTCCTCGCCCTCCTGGGTGGGCGACTCGCTGGGCGGCCCTGGCCAGGGTACCTTGCCGCCGTATTGCTATTTTTTGTCCCGTTCATAACGGACGACAACGGGGGGGTAGTGGTCGGGTACGCCGATTTCCCATTGAGCGTGTTCTACCTCGTGGCGATCGGTTATCTGCTCTTGTTTTTGGCCGCTGGCGAAAGCCGCCACTTTTATATCTACGCGGCGTCGCTCGCGCTTCTGCCCTGGACCAAGCGCGAGGGGTCGATCCTCTGGCTTGTCGGAGGAGTGGCCGGAGCGCTGGTCTTGTGGAGGAATAAACACAGCTACCGCGCCTGGCTCATCCTGGCCCTGACGCCGCTAATTTTGCTAGCCTGGCGAGTTTATCTCAGAGTTCTTCAGACGTTCGATTTGGATGATTTTATGGCCGTAAGCTTCGGGACGCTCCGCCTGAATGCCGGGCGTGCCATCCCGATTGGCCGTGAGCTGTTATTTGAGATGGTGCGCCTGAGCAACTGGAGTTTGTTTTGGCTTGTTGTCGTCGCCGCATTTCTTTACCGCGTAGCCCGGCGGAAGGACTTTTGTCTGCTCATCCTGTTCATCGCCGTCTTCGCGCCGATCGCGCTCTACGCGAGCTCGTATTTTTTCAGCGGGCACAAGGATTATTTGTGGCACATCGGCACATCGCTCCCGCGGCTTCTTCTCCAGATGGTGCTCGTGGCGTGGCTGGTGGTTGCACTTGCGCTGCGACCTCCTGACGCCATTTCCGCGAACCGCCCCCAATAGAGGATTGCACCCAGAACTCGAGCTCGGAGGCCGAGGCGGCGTGCCTCGAATGGCTAACGGGCCGGCGTTGACGTCGGTCCTGGCGTGATCGTGGGGTTCGCCGCGGGGTTGGTTGGGGGAGGCGTTGCGGCCAGCGGCAACCGCAGCGCGCCAAAATCCGGCTTGCTCAGGATGAAGGTGCCGTCGTGTTCCTCCGTGCGAGCGAACCACATATCTTCACCGGCCGGGCCGCCGACGAGCAGTTTGTGCACCTTGTTATCGGGGGAAGACGTGAACGTGATCGTGAGCTGAGGTTTGTCGAAAGCGTCCGTCGGCACAGTCGCTCCCGCCCAGCGGACGGCGCGCAAACCGGTGAGTGTGTTCAGTAACGATTGCACGTTCACCTGGTTCATCGGCTCGCTTCCCTCTACCCAGGTCCACTCTTGGTTAGCATTGCGAACCAGCGCCCTCTCCCGGTCTGTTACCACGGTAAAACTTTGCACGTCTTCCGGCTTAATGCGGAAGATCGCGAGTTCTTGCCACTGGAGGGGGTCGGCGAAAATGTTGTCGAGCAAGCCGCGTCGGACCGCGACAATAAAGGGCTCATCGCCCAGGCGCGCGTAAACGTTGTCGCCCTCGGCCTTGCCGAACGCGATCGTTGCGAACGGATGTTCGCCCGCTGTCGTCTCGGCCGTGTTTTCCGAGGCGAAAGAACTGAAGATCAATTGAAGCTGCGGTTTATCGAGTCCGTACTTCGGGAGGTCCGAGGCTACATCCTCGACGAATTGCGTGACCTGTTCGGCCTGGAGCAGATCCAGCAGCCTCTTCACTTCTCCCGAATTTGCCGGCTGATTGTCGCGGCTCGCGATCGTCCAGGTTTCATCCTTGCGCGCGAGCACGGTTTTGCCTTTCCCGGCAGCGTCAATGGTAATGCGATCGAGAACATCCAGGTCGAGCCGGACGAGGCGCCGATCGCGTAAGTCGGCCGGTTTTAAACCGAGGATCTCTTCGATTTTTTTGGGCAGGGTGTAAACGGCATTGCGTGCGGCAAATCGCACGTAGACCTGCTCCTTTGCCTTCTCGGGCACGCCCCCGATCTGGAGCATTTGTCCCTGGGTATCGTTGGTCGAGAAGAGGGTGATGGAACCCCGCGGCTCGGCCAGACCGTAGGGTTGCAGATCCCCCCGGTCCTCGGCTACGAATTGCTCAATCCGCGCTGTGGTGATTTGTGCGAGCAGATCGCCGATTTTCTGATCGTCTCCGCGCGCGCGGAGCGGTTTCACGATTTCCCAATGGTCCGCTTTCTTTTGCAATTCCATTTCGCCAGCCGCCGTCTTTAGGAGTGCGCGTGTCACCTGCGCCGTGGCCAGATCCGTCAGCTTCTTGTCCCGAAATTCCTCGGGCTTTTTCGCAATGTGGTTCCGGACGGATTGTGGAACGAGAAAAACATCGTTGGTCGGGGCGAGACGCACATACATCTTGCCCTCGAGCGCGGCATCGTTTCCAAAAATAACTTCGGGCGGGGCATCCTTGCCCAACAGTTTCAGCCGCAGCTTTGCCTTGCTCAGTCCGAATTCGTCGAGGCGGTTTTTGTCCTTCTCGATTTCGTCCGCCGGAATCGTGTCCTGTTTTTGCCAGTCCTCCAGGTCGGCCAGCAAACTCTCAATCGCATCGCTGTCCGCCTGGTCTTTGAAAGGCGCTTCGATCCGCCACTTCCCTTCGAGACGCTTCAATTCGATTTTGTCATCGCCGTTTTGAATGACGATGCCGTCGAGATTTTCCCGCTCGAAATTCACCACATTCTGCGCCTGCCGCCTGGCTTCGGCTGTGTTCGGCCGTTTGCTTTCGTAGAACTTGATGTAGAGCCCGAGCGCCACCACCACCGCGAGCAAAATGAGTGTCGTCTTCGTCTTCATCGAATTGCAGGGCAGCCGCTCGGGCTGCCGATTTGGGGAGGCAAGCGGTGCGCTTGCCCTCCAAGAGAAAATTCCCGCGCGAGCGATTCCGGCTTCATCCAGAAAATCAGGTGCGGCGCCGCCACCAAACGGCGAAGCCCAGCACCGCCGGAATCAGCGGCATGATCACGAGGACCATCCAGCGCAGGTTCCGCAGCGCGTTCTCATCGAGACTAAAGGTGAGCGTCTGCGGAATTTTCGGGGCGATGCCAATGAGCTGTTCGCGATTCAGCAGCCAGTTTACGCATCCTGAGACGAAATCGAGCGGCTGTTGTCCCTGGCTAATGACGGCGTCTTCGATAAACATCGAGTTGGCCACCACTATCATTCGCGACGAATTGGTCTGGACGCGTTCGTCCCCGCTGCCGCCTTTCTCGATCGAGACCGCGAACGTATGGAGCGCCTCGCCATTCTGCAACGCGTTGGCCTGGAACTTCGCCTGGTCGTCGGAGTCATAATCGGCCTCGGCCCAATAACCCTTCTCGGCACGCACGAGAGCCTGCAGGCGGATATTTGCGGTCCCCACGCGTTCCGGCTCGAGGGTGAGTGAGCTTGCGCCCCCGGGGAAAATGCTCCGGGCGTCAGCGAGGCGCTTCGTGATCGGACTTTCGGCGAGGAAGACTCCTTGCACATCGCGAACCAGCGCCACTTCCTGAATGCCTGTCTTGGCCCAGGCCATGAGCCGGTCTTCGTTCACCTTCACGCCGAGTTCGTGCAGGAACGCGTTGAGCTTGGGGGTTTTCGCGGCGGGATCGAGCAAGACCAGAATGCGACCCTGCTTTTCCCAAAAGGCGCGGAGCAGTTCCATTTCGCGCTCGGAAAAATCGTACTGCGGACCGGCGATCATGACCGCCTTCAGCTCCGGCGGGATCACGCCGACTTCGAAGAGATTCAATTCCTGAAATTTGACGTTCTCATTCTCGATGAAAGTTTTCATCACCCTGATTGGGCTGGTCTTCGTCTCGGGTGCCATTGGATTGGGCGGCGGTGCTTCTGCGATCGACGGTTCTTTGTGGCCCACCACGTATCCGAGGGTGTTTTTTGTCCCTTCGACCAACTCCATCAGGGCGCTGGTGACCGCCTGCTCGCCTTTGAAGGCCACTACTTTAGGCGGATCGCCGAACATGGGCTGCCCCGGATCGATCTCCGCCATCTCAGAGGCCTTCACGGTCTTGTTGCGTCCCTCGTAATCAACGATCAACAGGTTCTCGCCCGAGACGACCTTGTATTTGTTGAAAAGCTCTTTCGCCCGGGTCGGGTTGCGCTCCAAATTGATGTGCTCGACATCGAGCTTCCGTTTGGCGGCGTATTGAAACTCCGTCAACATTCCCTGCACATCGGAAGCGATGGGGTCACTGGAGAGAAAGAGAACCGTGATCCGCGCTTTGCCTTTCATGGTCTGGAGGAAACGTTTCGTTTTGTCTGAAAGCGCGAATTTCTGGTCTCGGGTCAGGTCCCAGCGGCGGTAATGCTCAAACCCGAGGTAGTTCACCATCAAGGCCAGGACGAGCACGATTGTGACCTGGACCAGAACGTTCAGACCGATCCGAACGCGATGGATCTCCTGCGGTTTGGCGGTGGGTAAATTGTCCGCGGCCATCCTTACACCCTCCACTTTCGCGATTGGAAGGCCTGATAGGTCAGCGTCAACATCACGATCGTCATGCTGACATAGAGAACCATCGGCCGCGTATCGATCTCACCGCGCGAGAGCGTTCCCATTTGTTCGATCGCGGAGAAGTAGCCGAGCAATTGCCGGGCTTCGGAACTCACTTCCTTAAGCACAAACGAGATGAGGCCGGAGAAAAAATGGAGCGTGATGGCGCAAAAGGAAATGACTGCCGCGACGATCTGATTCTTGGTCAGGACCGAGGCGAGGCAGCCGACCGAGAGATAAAACATCCCGAGCAAAAGCAGCATCAAGTACGCGCCGAGGTAGGCCCCGGTCGAGTTTGCGGCCGATTGATTTGTCACCGCCTGGAAAACCGCAAAGTAAAGCAGCGTAGGAATCCAGAGGATCGCGTAGAAAAAGAGCGCCCCGAAGAATTTCGCAAGCACCACCTGCCAGTCGCGCACCGGCGCGGTCATGAGCGGCTCGATCGTGCCCAGCTTAAATTCCTCCGCGAACAATCGCATGGTGATGAGCGGAAAAATCAGGACGAAGGCGAACCAGAAGAAAACGGAATTGAAGAAGGCTTCCTGCACGGAATAGGAGACAGGCACCCCGTTCATGAAAGAGAGCTGAAGATAGAAATCGGCTCCGCTGAGAAAGAGGAAAAAGACGAGAACGATATAGGCGATCGGCGAGAAGAAATAACTCCGAATTTCGCGCGCGAGGAGGGTGTAGAACTTACGCATTTTTTAGTTTGTCATCCCGAGGCGCGCAGACGCCGAGGGACCTCGCTGTTGAAATTTGTGGTCACTTGAGGAGACGGCGTGTGATCCGCGGCGAGCGTCTGCGCGGCTCGGGATGACACGCGTTCTTGCTGTAGGTTTGGGAGCGCTCATCAGTTCTTCACACCTGATCCGGATGCGTAATCTCGACGAAGACATCTTCGAGCGTCGCCTTGCGTTCCGACAGTTCGCGCAAGGTCCAGCGGCGCGCGCTGGCCAAAAGGAAGATTTCCTCGCGCACGTCCGTATCGGCTTCCACGCGCAACGCAAAAACGCCCCACTCACCATCAGCCGAGGCGATCACATCGCGAACTCCCGGAATTTTCTTCAGTTCCTCGGCGCCGTTGTCCGAACCGACCTTCGCTTCGACAACGACCCCGCTCGCCGTCCGGATCCGGCCGAGCAAGTTTTCGGGGGTATCACAGGCTTCGATGCGCCCCTTGTTAATAATGATCACGCGGCTGCACGTCATCTCGACCTCGGGCAAAATATGCGTGGAGAGAAGGATCGTGTGTTGCTTCCCGAGGTTCTTGATCAGGTCGCGCACCTGGCGAATTTGATTGGGATCGAGACCGCTGGTCGGTTCGTCGAGAATGAGCAGATCGGGTTCGTGGACCAGCGCATCCGCCAGGCCGACTCGCTGCCGGAAGCCCTTGGAGAGCGCCCCGATCATTTTTTTCTCCACCTCCTTGAGTCCGCACAGCTCTTTCACGTCGCCCACGCGTTCCGCGACCCGACGATGCGGCACGCCTTTCAGGGCCGCGCGGTAATCGAGGTACTCGGTCACCCGCATATCGTTATAGAGCGGGACGTTTTCCGGCATGTAACCGAGATGCGACCGGGCCTGAAGCGATTGCTCGAAAATGTCGAAACCGGCGATGGTCGCGCGTCCCGAAGTGGGCGGCATGAAGCTGGACAGAATCCGCATCGTCGTGCTTTTTCCCGCGCCGTTCGGCCCGAGAAAACCCATGATCTCGCCCTTGCCGACCTCAAAATTCAGGCCCTCAATCGCGGTCTGGCCCGCGTAGCGTTTCGTGAGATTTTCGACTTTGATCATGGATGGGTCATGCTCTCAGACAACTGAAACGGCATGGCGTTGAGATTTTTCAGGCACAGGGAATTTGAATCGCGCGGACTTGGAATGCACGGATGTAGCATCGCTGGGACTTCTTTGCATCCACGGACAAACATCCTTGGCGCCACACGCGCATTTCAAATTCACGCAAAATACTAAAGAATTCTGTTGACGCGGCGCGGCGGAAATCTCCTGAATGCGCCCACCCCGCAGGATCGCCCCTAATCAAACTCCTCTCCCCAAGTCCGGCTATGTCGCAATCTTCCGTCCCAATCCGTCGCATTCTGTACTTGCTTCCCCTTTGCCTTTTTTGGCTTGGCCTGCCGGGACTCAAGGCCCAACAAGTCGCGACACCGACGTTCACACCCGACGGCAACTACTACAATCTCGAGCAGTCGGTCCGAATCGACTGTGCCACCTCGGGCGCCACGATCAATTATACGACCAATGGGATGGACCCGACATCATCCGATCGGACCGTCGCTTCCGGCGGAACGGTCCTGGTAGATCATGCGGTCACTCTCAAAGCCAGCGCGACGAAGGCCGGTCTTTCGCCGAGCGCCGTGAAGAGCGCCGCTTATAATATCATCGGAAAATTCGCGGCGGGTCAAAATCATTCACTCACGGTCAAAACGGAAGGAACCGTCTGGGCTTGGGGCAAAAATGCAAATGGGCAGCTTGGTCGAGGTTCAACGAGCGCATCACCGCTTCCTATCGCTGGCCAGGTAAAGACAAACTCAACAACTGTTCTTACCAGTGTCGCTACCGTCGCCGGTGGTGCAGCGCATTCGGCGGCAGCCAAAAGCGATGGAACGGCCTGGGCGTGGGGCAGCAATGCGTCGGGACAGGTAGGCGATGGGACCACGACGCAAAGACTTTACGCGGTGCAGGTGAAGGTTACCGGCGGGGCCGCTTTGACCGGATTGACTGATGTCGTCGCCGGAGCGGACCATTGTGTTGCGCTAAAATCGAATGGCACGGTGTGGGCGTGGGGCCTCAACTCTTCCGGACAGGTTGGGATCGGAACAACCACGACGCCGCAGAAAAACGCTGTTCAGGTTAAGATTAACTCCAGCACTTTCCTCACCGGCATCGTCCTGATCGCGGCGGGCGGCACCCATTCGCTGGCCTTAAAGTCTGACGGTACGGTCTGGACGTGGGGACTGAATTCGAGCGGACAGCTCGGCAATGGGAATACCACCAATCAAAGTTACGCGGTCCAGGTGAAAGTGGTCGGTGGCGCGGCACTTACTGGCGTAGCTGACATTGCGGCCGGCGCAAACCACAGCCTGGCGAGGAAAACGGACGGAACCCTCTGGGTTTGGGGCAGCAACGCCAACGGCCAGCTCGCGGATGGAACCACGAATCCGGTTTCAACGAGCAAACAGCTCAACGCCGTCCAGGCGAAGGAGAATGCAACAACTTTCCTGAGCGGAGTGAATGGGATCGCGGGCGGAGCGAGCCATTCGCTCGCGCTAAAAACGGATGGGACTCTTTGGTCTTGGGGATTAAACAGCTTAAACCAGCTTGGCGACGGCACGGCTACGCAACGTGTCTTTCCTGTTCAAGTCAAAGACACCTCTGGCCTCTCTATCACCGGAGTGGTGGACTTTTTCGGCGGGGCCAGCCACAGCCTGGCCAGCAGGTCCGATGGCACGGCCTGGGGTTGGGGCCTGAATTCGCTTGGACAGGCCGGCTCCATTGCGACGGGGACCAATCCGAACATAGCGACAAAAATCATGACCGGCTCAAGTCCATTCCTGATCATTACCGCTCTCGGCGACCCGGACGGGGATACCCTTCTTACCTGGAAAGAGCGCGAACTGGGCACGAACCCAATCCTTGCCGATACCGACAGCGACACCATGCCGGACAATTACGAGGTCACGAACAATCTGAATCCGCTGGTCAACGACGCAGCCGCTGATCCCGACGATGACCAGTTCACCAACGCGCAGGAACGAGCCGCGGGAACCAATCCTCAGATTCGGGATACCGATGGCGACCAGGTAAAGGATGGCGAAGACATTTATCCGCTCGATCCGCACTTTGCCTTGAAACGCACTTCAGAAACCCCTTATGCCGTCGTGGAAATCGTCAACGACGCCTACGTCGAGCGCGTCAAGTTGAACAACTTCAACAGTGTGATTTTTTCCAAGAAAATCGGGACCTACGATTACATGAGAAAGTCGTGGGTTTGGAGAGGCGGCGCTCCGCTTTACCTCATGGCGCTCGACGAGCCGATGCCTCCTCCTGATCCCAACACACAAACCGATTCCGAAAAACACTTCCTCGGCGCGGCCGACATCAACGACGGGGAGCAAATCGCGGGATGGAGCAGCTACCAATACCCAGTCGGCTTTACCGGGTTTCACGACGTGCAAATGTATAGCCGGCTTTCCCATGCTGTCATTGGCAACGGCGGGCTGTTCCAGGAGCTCGGCGATGGAGCGGTGGACAACGGCGTTTACGACCCCACGGGCGCCCCCTCGATCGATGGGACAAATAAGGGCCAGAGCCGGGCCGTGGCGATTAGCAAGACGGGGACCGTGGCGGGCTACGCCGATTTTTTCGTGGACGTTGCCCCGCCGTCAGGCGGGGGCCTGTCGACCGTTATCTCAGGCGATTCCCAAAGCGCTCTGTTCGGAGCAGGTCCTCCGGCAAGCAAGTTGCCAGCGGCAGCCAGCGGGCTCGCCGTCTCTGCCATAAACGGTTCAGGCGCCATATCCGGGTACGCCCTGGAGCCTGGAGGCTATTACACGGCGCGGCTCTGGAAAGCGGGCGTTCTATTGAACCTCGGATTGATCCCCAACTATCCCCATAGCGGCTCAACATATGCTCCCGCTTTGAACGATGATCACTACGTGGCAGGCGCCCAATACAGCTTCTTCAGCGGGGCCGAACACCGGGTGCCGTACCTCTGGCACGAGAACATCGTCACGGGCGGCGACGGCAAGATGCTCCAGCTCCCTATGCCATTTAACACCCTGCAATCCGAAGTGCTCGGCATGAACAAGGATGGGGTCATGGTCGGCTATGCCTACAGCAACAGTGGTGTGACAACCGGGGCTCTCTGGCAGAATGGCCAATGTTTCAACCCAACTTACCGACTCAACCCCGACGCTGTCAGCGCCGGGTGGTCGATCAAAAAGCTGTGGGGCATCAACGACAACGGGGTCATCGTCGCGTCCGCTTTCCGGGCTGGTTATAACGGACTTGTCCTCTTACTGCCCGATCCAGCCGTGCAGCTCATTACGCCGAGTGGCGATCCGATCAACGCGCCTGTCGATGCGGCGGTGGACGGACAAAACGAGTTCACGTTCGACGCCTCAACCTCCGGAGTCCTCGTTGTGCATTTAAAAGCGAAGGTGCTGGAAACCGGGACCGCTGCGGCCTTAGTTTCGCGGTGCCGCTTCACTATTGAAAATATCGGCAACATCACGCCAGGTTGGGCACAGAGCAATCTGGGCGGCCAGCCAACGCACACAGCTGGCAGTGACTACCTGGAGGCTGATGTGACGTTTACTGGCTTACCAACAAACAATTCGGACTTCGGGCGCAAGAAGGTCACGATTACGGTCGATGGCATTGTTAAAGATCAAAAGGTAATGGAAGTTTTCTTTCCAAAGTATGAGAAAAACCACCCCGGTGTCGACAACGGTCTAAGCTGGAATTGGTTTTATTACTGGAATCAAACGACCGCAGGTTACCCCTACGCAATTTACCAAAACACCGGGGACTTTGGCGTCACGCCAGCCATGCGGTTTTGGTCGAACACAATGACTTTTGACAAACGGGCGATCTGGTTATGCGATCCCGCTCAAGGGTCTGATACACGGCGTGATGGAAGCGGCCAAGTCGTCACTGGGATCGACCTTTTTGCGAACGTTGCTGCGCACGAGAAGAGACATACGCAACAGATTGCGGAGGCGGATGCGATTCTAGGCTCGTTGAGTGGAATGGTGGGAAGTATCTGGGCGAAAGGGTGGAGCTGGAATTCAGGTGCTTCTCATAATCATTTTAATTTGGGTTCAGATAATGCTGCTGGTGTAGTCGCCGTCGACGATGACAGCGACAGCATAATTGACGAACTAAACGACCGAACCGAGATCGGCTATGCCGGCTCTGATGACGTGGCTCTCGACTTAAACTTCGACGAAGTACCAGATAGCCTTGCCTACATAGACGTGGAAACAGACGCTGGGAATGCGGAGACTATAGCTGAAGACTCTCATGCCAAAGAAGACTGGGCCAATCCGGGCAAACAACATCTAACCACAAGCTACGCTGATTAATTTAATGAAACATATTACCTATTTGTTGCTGGCGGCACTCGCGTGCACGACCGCGGGTGCTAGACCAGTGATCTATTCAACCTATGAAAAGGTGAAGCAAGCAAACGTTGTTCTCCTCGGGACGATCACAAACGTCGACGCTAGCGTTGCCATAGACGTGAACCGCTTGGAAGTCTACAAGGGCCAATTTACCGAGCGAACCCTTCGGTTACCGTTTCGAGATGAATACCGAGAAACGGTTGAATCGGCGGGTGTGATGGTAAGCCCTGGACAAACCGTATTATTGTTTTTGCGGCGAACGATGGATGACAGCTACGTCTTAGTTGGTGGGGGCCAAGGTGCCATATCCGTCGACGGTCCACACGGAGAAGGCGAAAAAGAATCGGTTAAACAGCTGATCGTGGTAGAATCGGCAAAGACTGAAACAGTTCGAGCGGATACGTTGTCTGCGATGCTAAAAGGATCGGTAATTCAAAAACGAGCGGCTTTAGATGCATTGTTGAAATCGGATCTCTCACCATCCAATCCAATGTTAAACGCAACTCTGATCTCACTTCTCGATGAGCGAGATTTTACATTGCGACGAGATGCCGTTCTAGCTTTAGGGCGGCTAGGTGTTCAACAGGCGTTGCCCGAACTGAATCGCAAGTTGAAAGATGAACAGCCGGCGGTCAGATCAGCTGCTGCTGCCGCTCTGCGCGACGTATCGAAGCCGAAACCGCGCAAGCCGTAGTGGGCGCGCTAGTACGCCGGTCCAACTACAAATATGGTGCGCAAGGGTTTCTTGTCGGGCCGCCGTGGGATGACGGCGGAGTGTACGCTGGAGTCCCTGCCGAAGAAAATGAAGTCCGTTCTGCAGAGAGAGGCAATCAGTGTGTCAGGCGGCACTTCGATGAGAACCAAACGCCCAAGAAGACTGGGGCGAACCGGGGAAAAATGTCAACACGGTAGACGGTAGACAAGTATGGTGACTAGATTAGCCAAGCTAGTGGGTCTGGGCCTGCTATTTGCAATCTCGGCGTCAGGAGCGTTCGTTCAGGCGACCGTGGTTTTTGTTCCTGAGCCCAGTGAAATAATTCGGAAAGCCACCTTTGTGGCATCGGGACGTTTTATCGAACGAAAAGGGGACGTCTATTTCATCGTGGGAGAGGTGATGAAGTCCGATGCCAAAGCTCTGAACGAATATCGGGTCGGTGAAATCATTATAGGCGAGTTGCTTTCTCCTCAGGTCCTTTCCAGATCTGCCAATGGCCAAGAAATCATATTCCTGGGAGACTTCGACGATAAAGGTGCGCTCAAAGCAATTTTCGGGTTCTCGTCGATTTGGCCGAGCGCCACATCTGGAGAACGCTTACAACATAAGACACTTGATGAATGCAAGGTACTCGTTCGCGAAACTATTAAACGCCAAAAGCACGAATAGCTTTCGTAGCTAAACCGAGTATGGCTTTCTCGCCGGTTTAACTGAAGGCAGAAGAGGCATGACTTTAATACCGATCAGACCGGGTCCGACGGTAAGAGGACGTTGAGGGAATCGCGAGCTGGACAAGCCGCCCAATCCGATTGAGGGGTCGCCTCATTTATCGCGTAGGACGCTACAGCGGGCTCGCCGTCTCTGCCATAAACGGTTCAGGCGCCCATATCCGGGTACGCCATCGAGCCGGGAGGCCACTACACGGCCCGGCTCTGGAAAACGGGCGTTCTTTTGAATCTTGGATTGATCCCCACTTATCCCCATAGCGGCTCAACATATGCTCCCGCTTTGAACGATGATCACTACGTGGCGGGCGCCCAATACAGCTTCTTCAGCGGGGCGGAACACCGGGTGCCGTACCTCTGGCACGAGAACATCGTCACGGGTGGCGATGGCAAGATGCTCCAGCTCCCAATGCCATTTAACACCCTGCAATCCGAAGTGTTCGGCATGAATAAGGATGGGGTGATGGTCGGCTATGCCTATAGCAAGAGCGGTACGACCACCGGGGCTCTCTGGCAGAACGGCCAGTGTTTCAATCCAAGTTACCGCCTCAATGCCGACGCTGTTAGCGCCGGGTGGTCGATTAAAAAGCTGTGGGCCATCAACGACAACGGGGTCATCGTCGCGTCCGCTTTCCGGGCTGGTTATAACGGACTTGTCCTCTTACTGCCGGATCCCGCCGTGCAGCTCATCACGCCGAGCGGCGATCCAATCAACGCGCCGGTGGACACAGCGGTGGACGGCCAAAATGAGTTTACGTTCAACGCCTCAAACCCTGGCGTACTCACTGTTCACCTAAAAGCGAAGGTGCTGGAATCCGGAACAGCCGCAGCGTTGGCTTCGAGATGCCGCTTCACAATTGATGGGATCGGCTCTTCGACGAAGGATTGGGGCCTTAACAATCCGGACGGCCAGCCCACGCACACCAGTGGTGATTACCTGGAGGCTGACGTAACGTTCACGGGCTTGCCCACAAACAATTTGGACTTCGGGCGCAAGAAAGTGACGATTACGGTCGATGGTATCGTCAAAGATCAAAAGGTAATGGAGGTCTTTTTCCCTAAGGATGAAACAAACCATGGCGGAGGAAACGCTGATCCAAATTGGTTCCACTACTGGAAGCAATTTATTCCATTCGATCGTATTGCCACACTGATCTTTGTACGACCGCAAGGTTCGAACTACGCAGAGACCGATTCTATCGCGCGGAGTACTAGTGTATTCCAAAAATCGAGTGAGGAAAATGATGCCACAGGAGACACAGGTCTTCATGCATTTTATCAGGTGCTGGTCCATGAGAACCGACACATTTCTTTGTGGGAAGGCTGGTGGGGAGTTGGCGGAACGCCCAATCCATCCTTGGATACTGATGGCGATTCTTATCCGGATAGTTTCGAAAGCGCGCCCATTGGCCAGCAATTCTTCTTCAGCGTCGGTTCAAACGACGACTTTCTTCAGGGGGTTCCGAGCGCGGACCCAAACGCGCCGTTTCCCGGGATGCCGGCTGGTTTTAATTACGAAGAGACCGAATGTAAGAACGCTGCAACACAGGTGACGGCAACACGATACGATCAATTGGACTGGTCGTACGATCCACTCAACCTTTACCAAGGTAAACAACATAAATGAAACTCACGTCGAAAATTGCCAACGTTTGTGCGACTCTTTTTATCCTATGCCAGGTATCCACATCTAGTGGAGGCCAGCCAAACAAAGAAATGAACGATCAGATGGCAGCCTATTATGCGAATCAGCCCGCAAAGAATCTGTCTCGGGACACGGTGCGTTCCGGCCTTGAAACTGAACAAAGGAACGGTGACACCCCTTTACCTAAGCTCGTGGAGCTTATGTCTGCGGTGAAGCTGAGCGGCGATAAGGAATACCTGCCTGTCTTGGTTCAGATCAAAGCTCTCCATGCTCAGCGGACCCTCAAAGCGCGTTTCCCTGAGAATTACCGCTATGTTCGGGCAATCGATTACGAACAAAAACTCTGCGACATTATCGACGACGTTACTCATGCGTTGCAAAGCAGGCAGAAGTAGGAATCGGATGAACAGAGTGACGAGATTCTGATCTCGATCTAGGATCATCTTTCCGATGCGGTGGTTGCAAAAGTCGCGGAAATCCTGGCGACGCGTAAGAAAAAGAGTATCGCCGAAGCACTCTGCCAGAAATTGCAACGATCTGGCGACGCTCCTTTTGGTGGCACAGAGAGTCAGATCGCGAGAGCGGCTAGTAACCAACGTGTGGAGCTCTCACTTCAAGAGCTACTGGGCCGGACCGTATCACCTGATGTTCCACTGAAGGACCGGTTGCTCCAATATTCTCAAGCAATCGCTACTCTCAAGTAGGCAGGAGTCTCCCCAGTACAGCAAGAGATCCCTCGACTTCGCTCGGGATGACAAAGAGGGCCAATATTTGGCTCTATCTGTTACCGGCGGACTCTGTGATTCGCGGTCAGCGGGCGGTCAAAGGAACAGTCTCGACTTGTTCGCCCCGTCCGTTCGCCCGCACGATGCCGACGGTGAAATCGACGCTGGTGCCGGGCTCCACCCGCGCGAGCAAATTTTCCAGCTGCTTGATGGACGAGACATTATAGCGCCCGACACGATAAATCACGAGGCCGCGCCGAATGCCCACCTGGTCAGCGGGACTATCCGGCTCGACCGCGCTGACCAGCACCCCGCGACCCTGGACATAGCCGAGCGCATCCGTCAGGTCCGGCGTGAGGTTTTGCAGCTGCAGCCCGAAAAGCCGCCCGGCGTGCGAGCCAGCCGTTTCGCTTTCAGCCGGTTTGGGTTTCGGTGATGGCTGGCTTTGCGCCACGGCTTTAAACTGGGCAACGTTTGCGCGGACCGTTTCCGCAGGGATGGCGAAGCCCAGCCCCTGGGTTGGAACCCCCTGCGGAGTGAAAGCCATTTTGGCCGAACTGACTCCGACGAGGCGTCCGGAGAGATCGATGAGCGGGCCACCGCTGTTTCCCGGATTAATGGCAGCATCGGTTTGCAGTAAGTCCTTAAAGTCGGTTTCGTCGATGGTTATCTCGCGTTTGGTGCCGCTCAAAATGCCCCGGCTAATCGAGCTGCCATATCCGGCTGCGTTTCCGACCACGAGCACCGTTTGCCCCAGGAGGTTGGGCGAAATGTTGTCGAGATTGATAAATGGGAAATCGGCTTTGGCGTCGATTTTGATGAGGGCGAGGTCGGTCTTCTTGTCGCCCGTAATGTAGTGGGCGTTATAAGTTTTTCCGTCGTTCATCGTCACCTCGATCTTTAAATCGGCGGCCCGCTGCACGACGTGCTCGTTCGTTACGATGTGGCCCGCGGGATCGACGATGAATCCCGACCCCAGGCTCTGAAGGGTTTGCCGGATTTCGCGGGGCCGGCTCCGGTAATTGCCGAAGTACTGCGCCGCGAAGTCTTCAAACGGATCGCGCACCCGGCGCCGGACAATCCGCTCCGTATTGATATTGACCACCGCAGGCAGAACCTTGGCCACGGCCAGGACCGCCGGCTCGGTGGTCGGGTCGGCCTGGGCGAAGAGAGAAGGCGCAGCCAGCAGACAGATCGCCGCTATCCCACAGGTAGGGACGGACCTCGAGGCCGTCCGTTGCTTCCGCTGCGTGGCGCGCCCAGAGGAAAAAAGTCGGACGCCTCGGAGAGGCATCCCTACCTGTGCAGCACGGGCCCTGATAGATTGGCAAATCTCTCGTACAGTCATTTTGCGCTGCAAGTAACGGAACACTCTTCGCACTGTCAACTTGCCGTGCCCATCGAATCTTTGCAGATTGAATCCGCCATGCGCCCCTCTTTCGCCACTCGACTGAACCTCGACCTGCTCGAGGAAAACTACGAGCGCTGGCAAAACGATCCGCAATCGGTCGATTCAAGCTGGTCGGCGTTTTTCGAGGGTTTTGAATTGGGCGATCTCCATTTGCGCAACGGCGCGGCGACAGCGCCCGCGACGGGCCCGGAGGTGGCCGAAAGTCCTCTTCAGACTCGGATCGATGGGCTGGTCTATGCGTATCGGACGCTGGGGCACACCATTGCGCGCCTCGATCCTCTCGCGGAAAAGCGGCCCGAAAATCCACTGTTATGTCTGCGCGAGCTCGGCTTCAGCGAGAAGGACCTGGATCTGCAGGTCTCGTCCAAGTTCTTCTTGGACAATCGCAAGATGACGCTGCGCGAAATGATCGCGGCGCTCGAAGGCATTTATGCGGAGACGATCGGAGCCGAATTTCAGCACATTCAGAACCCGCGCATTCGCAATTGGGTCCTGCACCGGCTCGAATCGCGTCCGGCCAAACGGGAGACCTCAAGGGAGGCGCAGATCGCAATGCTGCGCACGCTCATGGAGGCCGAGACGTTCGAAACTTTCCTTCACACTCGCTACGTCGGGCAAAAGCGCTTCTCGCTCCAGGGCGCGGAATCGCTCATGATCATTCTCGATACCATTCTCCAGCGCTGCCCCGGTCATGGGATCGAGGAAATTTGCATGGGCATGGCGCATCGCGGCCGTCTCAATGTCCTGGCAAATTTCCTGAAAAAATCGCTCCAGGTCATCTTCACGGAATTTTCGACCAACTACATTCCGGACCTCGTCGAGGGCGATGGCGATGTGAAGTATCACCTGGGATACAGGACGGTCCGAAAACTCGAGAATGGCGCCGAAGTTGACATCCAACTTGCGGCCAATCCGAGCCATCTTGAAGCGGTCAATCCGGTCGTGGAGGGAAAGGCGCGAGCCCGGCAGCGCATCCGGGGCGATACGGAATTGCGCCGCAAAGTGTTGCCCTTGCTGATTCACGGCGACGCTGCTTTTGCGGGTCAGGGCATCGTCGCCGAGACGCTCAACATGTCGCAGCTCCCCGGTTACGGCACCGGCGGAACTCTGCACATAGTCGTGAATAATCAGATCGGCTTCACGACTCTGCCCGAGGACGCGCGCTCGTCGATGTATGCGACGGACGTTGCGAAGATGATCGAGGTGCCGATCCTCCACGTGAATGGCGACGACCCGCTCGCGGTCTTATTTGTCACGCAGATGTCGCTCGATTTCCGGCAAGAGTTCGGACGGGACGTCGTGATCGATATGTATTGCTACCGGCGCTTCGGCCATAACGAAGGGGACGAACCTTCGTTTACCCAGCCCGATCTTTATGCGCAAATCCACGAGCGCCCCTCCGTCGCCACGCTCTACAAGAAAGAACTCATCGAGGCGGGGACATTGAGCGACGACGAGGCGGCCAGCCTGGAAGCGGAGTTCGAGATGCGTCTCGAGCTGGTCTTGCAGGAAGTGAAGTCGACCGAGGAAGAGACCGCGGGCGGCCAGGAGCGCTTCAAGGAATCGACCGCGGTTTTTCAGCCGCAGTACACGGATGAGGGGGCGCCGACAGCGATCAGTCCCGAGATGCTGCGGCAGATCGTGGATGGGCTCACGCGCGTGCCGGAGGATTTCGACGTTATCCCGAAAATTCGCCGCACGGTGCTCGATCGGCGCCGGGAAGTTTTCGAAGCGGGCGGCCCCTACGAATGGCATTATGCGGAAGCGCTGGCATTCGGCTCGTTGCTCCTCGAAGGAATTCCGGTCCGCCTTTCCGGGCAGGACAGCCGGCGGGGAACGTTCAGCACACGCCACTCGGTCATCTACGACGCGAAGTCAGGAAAACCGTACATCCCGTTGCTTCACCTGACGGAGAAACAGGCGCGCATTTGCGTTTACAACAGCCTCCTTTCGGAGGCCGCCGTCCTCGGGTTCGATTACGGTTATTCGCTCGACTATCCGAATATGCTCTGCCTGTGGGAAGCGCAGTTCGGCGATTTCGCGAACGGCGCCCAAGTCATCATCGATCAATTCATCGCGCCAGCGGAATCGAAATGGCAGCGGCCGAGCGGCATCGTTTTGTTGCTGCCGCATGGCTACGAAGGCCAGGGGCCGGAGCATTCCAGCGCGCGGCTCGAGCGCTTCTTGCAGGCGTGCGCGGAGTACAACATGCAGGTCTGCAATGTCACGACCTCGGCGCAGTATTTTCATCTTCTGCGCCGTCAGATGAAGCGCGAGTTCGTCAAGCCGCTCATCATCATGACGCCGAAAAGCTTGCTGCGCTCCGAGCAGGCTTCGTCCCGGACCGAGGATTTTACGAGCGGCGGATTCGAAGAAATTCTTGGGTCGCCCGAAGTGGGACCACCCGAAAAGATGAAACGCGTGATTCTTTGCTCGGGCAAAGTTTACTACGATCTCCTGAATCATCGGGAGGCCGAGAAGATTACGAATGCCGCGATTGTCCGTGTGGAGCAGCTCTATCCGCTCGCCGAAAAAAAATTGCACCACGCCGTCGAACCGTTTTCGAAGAAGGCGAAGTTAATCTGGTGCCAGGAAGAATCACAGAACATGGGTGCCTGGAGCTACATGGAGCCGCGGTTGTGGGCGCTTTTCAGCCGCGAAATCACCTATGCCGGCCGGAACGCCAGTGCCAGCCCTGCCGTGGGTTCGCTCGTGATTCATAAGCGCGAGCAGGCCCAATTAATCGCGGAGGCCTTCAGTCTGTGATTTCTGTAGGGCGTTTCTGTGAAACGCCGTTTAGGGTGGCGTCTGACACAGACGCCCTACAAACTGGATTTTGGAGCATGACCACCGGCTGTGGTTGCGCATAATGTAACGCCTTCATGAGCACCGAAGTGAAAGTTCCGGCGGTCGGCGAATCGATTACCAGCGGAGTCGTTTCCGTCTGGCACAAAAAATCCGGCGACCAGGTCAAGGCCGGCGACGTGCTTTTCACCTTGGAGACTGACAAGGTTTCAACCGAAATCACCGCCGAGAAAGACGGCGTTTTGCAAACCAAGGTGGCGGAAGGCGCGGAGGTGAAGATCGGCGAGGTCGTGGCGGTGATCGAAGAGGGGTCTGGCAGCGGTGCGAAACCGCCGGCGGAACTTAGTGGGCCCAAAGGCGGGACGAAACCGGGGTCGACCGACGCGAAACCGGTGTCCGAGCCGAGTGCGCCAAAAGGAGACACCAAACCAGTCTCCACCGCCGCGAAAAAGTCGCCCGACGTCATGTCCCCGGCGGTGCGACGCGTGGTGGCGGAGGAGAAGCTCGACCCTGAAAAGATCAGCGGGAGCGGCAAAGACGGCCGGCTGACCAAAGGCGATGCGTTGGCCGCCGCGCAGAATCGCGAGGCGACTCCGGAGCCAGCGTCCGCGCCCCAGGCAACTGCCGCGGAACGCGCGGAAGAGAAGCCGGCGCCTGCAACGGATAACGAACGGTTCACCCGCAAGAAAATGTCGCCGCTCCGACGCAAGATCGCGGCGCAACTCGTCATGGCGCAGCACACCGCCGCGATCCTTACGACCTTCAACGAATGCGACATGTCCGAGGTGCAAGCTCTCCGGGCGAAGGCGCAAGACGCTTTCACGAAGAAAAATGGCCTGAAGCTTGGTTTCATGTCGTTTTTCATCAAAGCGACCGTCGAAGCGTTGAAAGCGGTGCCGCCGATCAACAGCCGGATCGAGGGCGACGACATGATTCAGAATCATTTCTACGATATCGGGGTCGCGGTTGGGACGGAGCGAGGGCTGGTTGTGCCGGTGGTGCGCGATGCGGACAAGAAGAGCTTTGTCGAAATCGAGCGTGACATCGCGGATTACGCGGCGAGGGCTCGCGACGGGAAGATCAAGATCGAAGATTTACAGGGCGGCACGTTCACGATTTCGAACGGCGGCGTTTACGGCTCGTTGTTTGGCACGCCGATCCTGAATCCGCCGCAAAGCGGAATCCTCGGCATGCACACGATTCAAAAACGGCCGGTGGTAATCAAGGATGAGATCGTCGTGCGTCCGATGATGTATCTCGCGCTCAGCTACGATCATCGCGCGGTGGACGGGAAGGAAGCCGTCACGTTCCTCGTCACGGTGAAGCAGTGCATTGAAGATCCCAGGAAGCTCCCGCTCGATTTCTAGAGGCCTCTGGCCAACTCTTTTGTCATGTCGAGCGCAGTCGAGACATCTCTTATTGTCATCCGCGCGGAAGAGCGACAGATTGAAAAGCCCGGCCTCGTCGACATTGTCGACTGCGTTACGGCTCGACTGCGCCTCGCTGCGCTCGAAATGGCAAGGTAGATATGGATAAATTTGATGTCGTTATAATTGGTTCAGGACCAGGTGGTTACGTTGCTGCAATTCGCGCGGCACAGCTTGGATTGAAAACGGCCATCGTCGAAAAGGACAAAGAACTCGGCGGGACCTGTCTGAACATCGGGTGTATCCCGAGCAAGGCGCTCCTCACCTCAAGCGACCACTTCGTTTTCGCGAAAAAGGAAGCCGCTAAACACGGCATCGTTTTGGAAACCGTCGGCCTGGACCTGCCCAAGATGCTGGCGCGCAAGGACAAGGTCGTGAAAACGATGAACGGCGGCGTAAAGGCGCTGATGAAGGGGAACAAGATCACGACATATCAAGGCTTGGGAACGGTGACCGCCCCCGGCCGCGTCGCGATCAAGCCGGACGAAGGCGACAGCCAGGAGGTTGAGGCGGCGCACATCGTCATCGCGACCGGCAGTGTGCCGGTGGAGTTGGCCAACATGAAGTTCGATGGCGACGTGGTCGTGAGCAGCACGGAGGCGCTCACGTTTGAGAAAGCGCCGGAGAAACTCCTCGTCATTGGCGGCGGTGCGATCGGTTTGGAACTTGGCTCGGTCTGGAGCCGGCTCGGCTCGGAAGTGATCGTACTGGAATTTCTGCCGCGGATAGCGCTCGGCTTCGATCTCGAGCTGGCGAATCTATTGCAAAAATCGCTAACCGCCCAGGGTATGGCGTTCCACCTGGAGACCAAGGTCGGCTCGGTGAAAGTAGAGAAGGGACGCGCCATCGCCACCGCCACCAAAGGCGGCGAAGAATTGAAGTTCGAGGCCGACAAGGTGCTCGTCTCAGTGGGCCGCCGGGCTTTCGCCAAAGGGGTCTTCGGAGAAAAGCTCGGCGTGGCGCTGGATGATCGAGGACGCGTGAAAGTGGACGAGCATTTCCGCACGAACGTCGAGGGCGTCTATGCGATCGGCGACGTCATCGCCGGTCCGATGCTGGCGCACAAAGCGGAGGAAGAAGGCATCGCCTGCGTCGAAACGATCGCCGGGAAGGCCGGCCACGTGAATTACGAGGTGATCCCCGGCATTATCTACACCAACCCCGAGCTCGCGGGTGTCGGTCTTACCGAAGATTTGGCGAAAGAGAAGGGGATGGATGTGCGCATCGGCAAGTTTCCTTTCCGCGCGAATGGCCGCGCGGTGGCCAACGAAGACTATGAAGGTTTGGTGAAGTTCGTGGCTGATGCAAAGACCGACCGGATTCTCGGCGCGCATATTCTTTCCCACGCCGCCTCCGAGCTCATCGCGGAAACAGTCGCGGTGATGGAATTCGGCGGCAGTTCGGAAGACCTAGGACGAACCGTTCACGCCCACCCTACGCTCAGCGAAGCCGTGAAAGAGGCCGCGCTCGCCGTGGAAAAGCGAGCGCTCCACATCGGCAACAGGTAGGGACGCCGCGCTACGCGTCGTTAGGCTAATTGAGCCCGTAGACTTCGACCAACGCTATGCCGGCGGTGTTGTCCACCCCGCGGACGATGGCGGTATAATTGCCGGGCGCAAGATCTCGCACAATCGCCGGCTCCAAATCGTTCGACGGCGGAATGCCGGTCGCGATGATTTCGGCTTCCTGATCGTCACGCCAGTTGTAATTCACCGCGATGAGTCCGCCGTTGCCGTCGTACAGTTCCAGAATTGGATCTTCCAATGCTCCAGGCACTGGCAATGAGGGGCCAATCGCCCGGACAATTGTTCTGAGCGGACTCTCCCCGATCACAATCAATCCGCCGATCATCACGTTATCGCCAATTTCGACAAGACCGCGCGTGGAAATGTTCGCCAGCTTGGAGTCAGCCGTTTGATCCAAGTCATACACCTCGAACAAGGCTAAGCCCGCCGTGTCGTTTGCCCCCCGGACGACGACGGTATAAGCCCCGGGACCGAATATTCCCCAAAGCGCCGACTCCGACTCGTTGGCCGGCGCCAGCCCGCTGTCGATAATTTGCTGCCTGGTCAGGGAGTCGTTCCAATTGTCATTGGTGGCGAGAAGCTCGCCGGAGGAGTTGTAAACTTCGATGACCGGATCGGCCAGCGCTCCAGGCACGGGCAAGGAAGGCCCAATCCCACGAACCAGCACTGTCTTTGGCTGTGTCCCGGTAATGATAAATCCGCCAATCATGGCGCTGTCGCCCGTCTGAACGCGAAGGCGGGTGGAAATATTCGCCAGGGTGGGTGGCGCAAATTCAAGCGCGCCGATGTCCGCGCCGTCGCCGCCGGCTTCATTCGCGATCTCCGGGAAGTCCACGGGGCGACCGAAGCCCCGTTGGTCGGCGGTCGAGCCGCTGGATTCGCCCTGGTCAATGGCCGGGCTGCCCTGCAGCAATGCGTGAGTGAAAGTCGGCCCGCCATTGTTTTGCAGTGGGCCGAGGAGCGGATCGATGGGCGAGGCCGGCGTGCCGATTTGATCTGAGCTTTGTTCGGCCGAAATGGTCGCGCCGGAATTGTTGCCGATAAGGTTAAATCCCTCCGAGGTAAGCTGGCCGCTCGCGTCAGGACCTTTCGAGGCCGTATTCAAGGCGATGATCGCGTTCCTGGATCGCTCCGTGCCTTCGAGATGCAGGCCGCCGCCCTCGCTGGCGGAATTGCCGGTGATGGTGCTGTTGGCGATCGCCAATCTGCCAAGGCCAAAAACAGCATTGGTGAAGACATTCCTGATCCCGCCACCCAGGCTGGCTGAGTTGCCGGAGATGGTGCTGTCGGTGATCGTCAATGTGCCGTCGTTAAAAATGCCGCCGCCGGCGGAAACGTCTACGGTTGCCAGGTTACCGGAGACCGTGCTGTTGCTGACCGTCAACTCGCCGCGGTTAGAAATGCCGCCGCCCTGGGCAGTCGCCGAGTTGCCGGAGATGGTGCTGTTGGTGATCGTCAGCGCGCTGCCGCGAAAACCGAAAAAGCCGGCCCCAACGTTGTAAATGCCGCCACCGTGGATCGAGCTGTTGCCGGAGATCGTACTATTAATGAGACTCAGCCTTCCCGGCTCCCCGTATCCGCCCTGGCAAAAAATGCCGCCACCGCCGCTTGGCGCGTAGTTGCCGGAAATAAGGCAGTTGGCGATTGTTGTATTGCCATAGGACACAATGCCTCCACCACCATCCGGAGCGCTGCCATTGGCAATCGTCAGGCCAGCGATGGTGACGGGATTAACTTCGCTCGCGGCCACGAAAATAGAGAAGATACGAAACGCCGGAGTTCCATCCGCGGTACTCCGCTGCACGGTCAACTGGTTCGCGCCTGGGCCATCGATGGTGAGCTTCTTATCTATCACGAGTTCGGCGCTGGTGAGTGTGATCGTCTGTCCATGGAGGGCGGCATCGAATTGAATCGTGTCCCCGGCGACGGCCGCGGCGATTCTATCCCGAAGCGAGCCCGCCCCGCTGTCCGCTGTCGTGGTGACGATGAGGGTTGCTGCCTGAACGCCTTGAACACTGGCTGCCGCCGCGCAGAGCAGCGTAACAATTGCCACCGCCGAAACAGGGAAAGGAGGCAGGAGCCGCCCGATAACTGACGATTGGAGTCTTTTCGTGCTCATATCTTGATGGCTTGAAGGGTGCGAAGGATAATTATGCAGCGTATGGCATACGGAGGGATACACCTTTTTATGTTTTTAGCACTAAGAAGTCGACCGCAGAGTCAGGCGCGTTCCCGAGCATCAAGCTGAGTCACGGTCCTTTCTGCGCCGTCCGCCATGATTGACAAAGGCCACGGCTTTCGGCAAACCGCCATTATGAGAGTGAAGCTCGCCTTGCTGCTGGTGGCCGTGTTGGCTGCATCCTCCAGTCCAGGACGCGGCGAGTCGGAGATTGTCGTCGCGATTCGTTATCTCCAGGCGGAGGGTGAAAGCCACGCGCACCTTTTTCTCTATCGCGAAGATGGAACGTTGGTCCGCCAATTGACGAAGGATGATTCTGGTCAGGATTTGGATCCGGTTTTCGCGCCCGACGGGGCAACGATCGTCTTCACGCGCGAAATCGGCGCAAACAAATTCGAGTTTTGGAGCGTCCAGTCGAATGGCACCGCGCTTCAGCGCCTGCCTGAGGCGCCGGAATGGTATGCCGATACGAAGAGCTCGCCTTACTTCGCCTGGCCGGATTTCGGTTCCGGAGACGATGAAGATGCGACGCCCTTTGGGCAGCGTGGGCCTCGCTTTCGGGCGCCTGATGGTTCGGTTGAACTGATTTTGCGCGAAATAAAGCAAGACGAGGATGATTCAATCAACGGGCCAGGCCACGGAAAGCATTATCTCCTGCGCGATTTGAAGTCAGGAAAGCAGATCGAATTCTGGAAGCTCCCCGGCTTTGAAGGCGCAGTCGAGCAGCTTCAGTTGAAGGGTAAAGACCAACGCTTTCTGATCGAGCCGCCGCTCCGTCTCGCGTTTTTCGGCGTCCACCTGAACAGCACCGACGGCGATACGGATTACGCACTCGATCTGACGAGCCGGCGCTTCGTGCGGTTGTCGCCGAATTGGGCCGCACCCATTCCATTACCCGGCGAGCCCGCGTTCCTGGCCATGGCCTATGTGCGTTACGTCCCGATCCCGGAGACGTCGAAAACCGCGAACTGCAGCTATCTGGAACGCTGGGACGCCAGTTTGATGAAGGTGCGTTATGCTCGGGAAGGTACCGCCGCGGTTTGTTACGGAGCTTCCATTTATCGGCCGGGCAAAACACCGGCCATCATCACGATCCGAAAGACCAGCGACTGACCGCCGTTCGTCTTCACCGAACGCATCTCTAAATGGAAAGAGCATTTCACCTTACTCGCGCCAGCCCGCCCGCGGCCCATGGTTTTTTCTCCGGTCCAGCCATCGTGGGGTTGCTCGCCATCGTAAAGCTCCTCTTCCACCTGCTTACCGCCGGCCGCTACGGAATCTTCCGCGACGAGTTATATTATCTCGCCTGCTCCGAGCATCTGGCCTTCGGTTACGTCGACCAGCCGCCTCTGATTGCCTTCATCACCTGGATGGCGCGCCATCTTTTTGGCGAATCGCTCCTCGGGTTGCGGCTGTTGCCCGCACTCGCAGGCGCCGCCACCGTTTGGTTGGCCGGAAAACTCGCGCGCGAAATGGGTGGCCGCGTTTTTGCCCAGGGGCTGGCCGCTCTCGCAGTCATCGCCGCTCCCGTTTTTCTTTTGTTCCACCATTGGCTGACGATGAATGCTTTCGAGCCGCTCATCTGGCTCGGATGCGCCTGGTGCATTGTCCGGGCGATCAATCAGGGTGACCCGCGTTGCTGGCTTGGGTTCGGCCTCCTCATCGGCCTGGGGATGGAAAACAAATACAGCACGGCCTTTTTCGCCCTGGCCGTTTTCGTCGCGCTGCTCCTCACGCCCCAACGGCGTTTTCTTTCGAACGCCTGGATTTGGGCCGGCGCCTTGTGCTCGCTCCTGATCTTTCTCCCGAACCTGATCTGGCTCATCCGCCACGATTTTCCGTTCCTCGAATTGATGCACAATATTCGCGGGAGCGGGCGCGATGTCGTGCGCGGGCCGGTGGCCTTCATCGCCGATCAAGCGATGTTGATGAATCCGGTCTTGTTCCCGCTTTGGCTCGGCGGGCTTTTCTGGCTGTTCCTGAATCGGAACGGGAGCCGCTACCGCATCCTCGGCTGGACCTACGTGCTGATGCTGGTCGCCTTCATCGTCTTGAAAGGAAAGAACTACTACCTCGCCGCCGCCTACCCGATGCTTTTGGCGGGCGGGGCCGTGGCTTTTGAAAGCATCACTCGGGCAAGCGGCCGATGGAGTCGCCGCGTTTATGTTGGCTTGATCGTGGCCGTGGCTTGTCTCCTTGCGCCGATGGGGGTGCCCGTTCTGCCCGTCGAGGCGTATATCCGTTACCAAAAGGCAATCGGCCTGGAGCCGCCCAAGGCGGAAAACCAACCGACAGGTCCTTTGCCGCAGCATTTCGCCGATGAGTTCGGATGGGAGGCGATGGCGCTGGAAGTGGCACGAGTTTATCACGAGCTTCCGCCGGAGCGGCGCGCGGTGACCGCGATCTTTGCCAATAGTTACGGGCAGGCGGGAGCGATTGATTTCTTTGGGAAGAAGTACGGTTTGCCCAAAGCGATCAGCAATCATCAAAGCTACTGGCTCTGGGGGCCGCGAGACTACACCGGCGAGAGCGTGATCGTGCTCGGGAGCGACGGCACCGGCGACCGCGAACACTTCGCGAGCGTGGAGGTGGTAGGACGCACCTACCACCCGTACTCGCGGCGTGACGAGCACTTCGAAATCTTTCTGTGCCGCGACCTGAATACGACTCTGCCAGCGCTTTGGCCGAAGACGAAGAAGTGGGATTAGGCGCACGTTGGTGGATCGAGCGCTCCGCGCTCGATGACAGAGTGCCGGCGAAGTCGGGAAATAAAAGCATCGCGCGACGGAGCGCACGATCCACCCGGATGTGCATGCGTCGCTAACTGGCGGTAACAGTGCAACGTGGAAAGCACGACGGGAATCCTCCTTCGGAAACGCAAGCTGAGCGACACCAGCCTCATTGTTTCGTGGTGCACTGAGTCGTTAGGTTGCATTCAAACTGTCGCGCGCGGCGCGCGGCGCGCGAAGAGTCCGTTTGCCGGAAAGCTCGATCTCTTTTTCGAGGCGGAAATCCAGATCGCGCGCAGCCGGAAATCGAACCTGCACACGCTTACCGAAGTCGCGCTCAAGAATCCTTTTGGCGGTATTCGGGAAAATTTCCGCCGGACGCAGGCCGCGTCCTATTTCGTCGAGTTAATCGAGATTTGCACCGAGTCGGACCATCACGAGCCGGAACTCTTCGCGCTGCTTCGGCGCGCCTTCACCTATTTGAGTTCGAAAGACCCGAATCTTCGTGCGGTACTCCATTTCGAAACTGAGCTGGCCAGGATCGCGGGCGTGCACGACAACAAGACGCTCAAGAGCAACCCGGCCCTCGCGCTCGCGAATCTTTTTGGCCGGCTGCCGAGCTCCCGCGAGAGCTTGCGCAAGGCGCTATCGGCTGCATGATTTCGTTGCTATGAAATCGAAACGCTTGCTTTTCCCGCTGGCGATCGCAATCGGTCTGGTTGTCGCGCCATCCAACCAGGCGGGAGAGCTTTTCAAATTCGATCCAACGCATTCGACCATCACCTTCAAGGTCCGGCATCTCCTTGGAACGGCGAAAGGTAAGTTCACGAAGTTCAGCGGGACCATCGAGGTCGATCGTGAGCAGGCGGAGAAATCATCGGTTAGCGCGACGATTAAGGCGGCGAGCATTGATACCGAGAATGCAAAACGGGACGAGCATCTGCGCACCGCGGATTTCTTCGACGTGCGCAAATATCCGGAGATCACCTTCAAAAGCCGGAGCGTAAAAAAGACGGGACCGAACGCGGGAGAAATCGCTGGCGATCTGACGATGCACGGAGTGACGCGCGCGATAACGCTAAGCGTTCAACTGCTCGGCGATCCCGAGGCCGCCTCCAGGAATTCCACCACGCGCTGGCGCGCGATTACCGAGCCGCTCAAACGGAGCGACTTCGGGGTAGGGGAGGGCGCCGGTGGCAACTGGATGATCGGGAACGACGTTGCGGTCGAGATCGAAATCGAAGCGGCCCGCGCGAAATAGCGGCGTCCTAAAGCCTGGACGGAATACGTTCGGCAAGCTCGGCGGAGGCTTTGCCCGTCGCTCCGGCGGGCGTGGTCGATTGGAGGAAACGCTTCGCGAGAAAGAAAACCACGATGACCGGTCCGGTCGCGACCAGCGAAGCGCCCATCATCAGACCGATGCTTCCGGTTGGGGCGAGTTTGCCCTGCCAGGCTGGCAGCAACCGGATAAGCCACTGGCTCAGGAACCCCCCGTCAAACACTACGAGGGGAGTAGCGAGAAGAACGGACGTTCCCATTAAGGTCAAAAAACCGATTAACCAAAGCTCACGTCTTACGAGTGGCAAAAGGACATGCCAGTAAGTTCCGAACCACCCGGCGCCATCGAGTCGTGCGGAATCTTCCAGTTGTCGCGGAATCATTCTCACGGCCTGGGAGAGGATGATGACGCTGAATCCCGAGATCAACCAGTTACAGAACGACAGTGAGTAGGAGGCGAGACCGGCACTGCTTGAATGGCGGACAATCAATGTTGGGACGATCCAGAATAGTCCCGCGATAATGATAGCCGCGAGCACGGCTATAGTGCCACGTCCGTGCCACCTGAGTCGGACAAGGGTGAACGCCAGAAGAGAATAAATCATCACCATACCCGCGAGATTGGCAGCAAGGGCAAGCAGGTAGTTCATTGGAGTTGGCTTTCGCTCAAAGTGCAGCGATTAATTCTCTGCCTATTAGCCGGATGACACGATATTTCAAATATCGCCGAATCGTAAGCGAATGAATATGCGTTTTGATGTGCAGACGATGGCCCTAATTCTCGCCTGGGTCGGCACGGGTTGTTGGGTCGTGTGCTTCTGGTGGATGCATCGTCTCTCGGGCCGCCAGCAAGCGATGTTGGAGGAATTGCAGGAGGTAGCCAAGCGGATCGAAACGCTGTCGAAGTCGGAGCATGACATGCTCCGGGAAGTCAAACCCGCGGTCGACGAGATAGAGGAGTCGGTCAAAGATGTGAAGGTCGCGGTTTCAGCGGAAGATTCATCCGGTAATGCCGTTCGCCAATGAGATTGGCGGACATGGTGGCTCCGGAGGGACTGTCGTAGCCGGCCATGCGAATCGATTCGCTCGGAGATTCGGCGGTGATTGTTCGTATCGTCGATGATTTCGCGCGCGATCCAGAGGCCTCTTTAAATGCGGTCCTCGCGGCCCTTGGCTCTCTCGAGGCTGCGGCGATTCCAGGCGTAACCGAGCTGGCCCCCGCTTACTCCACCGTCAGCGTTTTTTTTGACCCGGCCAGGATCGCGGCGCCCGGGACTAACCCCACCGATTGGCTCAGAACAAGAATCGAGGCCGTGCTCAAGATTCGTTCCGTGGAAAACGAAATGGGCAACGAAGCGCCCTTGATTGAGATCCCAGTTTGCTACGATCGCGAATTTGCGCCTGATCTTGATGATGTCGCCAGAGTTGCCGGCCTGGCCGATACTGAAGTGATCCACCGCCATTCGCACGGGGCCTATCGGGTGAACTGCGTGGGATTCATCGCCGGTTTTCCGTTCTTAAGCGGGCTGCCACCGGAGCTCGCCACTCCACGCCGGGCAGCGCCACGCAAGGAAGTGCCCACAGGCTCGGTCGGGATTGGGGGCGCGCAAACGGGGATCTACCCGCGGAGTTCGCCCGGCGGTTGGAACCTGATCGGCCGCACGCCGCTCTGCTTGTTCGACGTTCAACGCGATCCCCCCACGATTCTAAAAGCAGGAGATCGGGTGCGTTTTCGACAAATCTCACGCGAGGAATTTGAATCCGGAAGAAAATGAGCGCGCGGTTGCGGCGATGAAATGAAGGCAAACATTCTGTCTGCCGGGTTTCTCACCTCCGTTCAGGACCTGGGGCGCACCGGCTTCCGGCAGTCCGGAATTTCAATCGCCGGCGCGTTGGATTCCCATGCGATGAGGGTCGCGAATGCGCTGGTTGGCAACGAGGATTCTGCCGCCGGACTGGAGGCCACGCTGGGAAACCTGCGCCTCCGCTTTGACGATCAACGTGTGGTGACGTGGTGCGGTGGCGCGTTTGCCGTTACCATCGGCGACGAAAATCTTCCGCCGGGCCACGCCGGACTCGTTGCGAAGAACGAAGAGCTTGTCATGACCGCGCCGAAAACAGGCTCGCGTGCATGGCTGGCAATCTCCGGCGGCATTGATGTTCCGCCAGTCCTGGGCAGTCGCGCCACGGATTTGCGGGGCAAATTTGGTGGCCATGAGGGACGGGCCCTTCGCGACGGAGACGGGCTTCCGCTGGGAGAACGACCGGTCTCGCCGATTCGCGTAGCGGCCCTGTTCGGTGAGCGCAGAATTGCGGCATGGACCGCGCCCTCCGCGTGGGTGGCGACTGCGGCGGGCGATCGTTTTCTGCGCGTCGTGCGGGGCCCGGAGTGGGCGCGCTTCACCGCCGGAGCGCAAGCTTCCCTGATCGGCGAACCATTTACCGTGTCAATCGACTCCGATCGCATGGGAATCCGCCTCGCTGGACCAAAGCTGGATCGCCTCGATCCAACCGACCTGCTCTCAGAGGCGGTCGTCCCCGGCACGTTGCAAGTTCCACCAAACGGCGAACCGATTCTTTTGCTCGGTGATTGCCAAACCATCGGGGGTTATCCGAAAATCGCCCACGTGATCACGGTAGATTTGCCAATTGCCGCGCAGCTTTGGCCCGGCGATCTCGTTCGTTTCCAGGAAGTTTCGCTGACCGAAGCGCAGGAGCTTCTGCGCGAGCGCGAAGAGGACTTCGCGCGTTTCCGCATTGGAATTAATTTGCGTTCGAAATGAATATGCGGGTCGACCTCAATGCCGATCTTGGCGAAGGCGCCGGTCACGATGACGAGTTGCTGGAGCTGGTGAGTTCCGCCAGCATCGCTTGTGGTTTTCACGCGGGAGATGCGATCTCGATCCTGGCCTCGATTCGCCTGGCCCGTGAGCGTGGCGTTGCCGTCGGCGCGCATCCCAGTTTTGCCGATCGCGAGAATTTTGGCCGGATTGAGGTGGTGCTTCCCGCCGGAGAGGTTTTTGCAAACGTTGCTTATCAAGTGGGTGCTTTTCACGCCCTGGCGACTGCCGCCGGCACCCGGATAAACCATGTGAAAGCGCACGGCGCGTTGTACAACATGGCGGTGCGCGATGAGAAATTGGCGGAAGCGATCGCGCACGCCGTCCTGACGGTTAATTCATCGTTGCTCCTGTTCGCACCCGGAAAAAGTGAGCTGGAGCGCGCCGGCCAATCGGCCAAACTGCGTGTCGTGCGGGAGGTTTTTGCCGATCGGAATTACCTTGCGGACGGGTCGCTTGTCCCGCGCACACGGCCTGACGCGCTGCTCCACGATCCGGCGGAAGCCGCGGTGAGAGTGCTCCGAATGTTGCGCGAAGGCGTGGTTCGTTCGGTCGATGGAAAAGACGTCGAAGTCCACGCGGAGACAGTTTGTCTTCACGGCGATACGCCCGGCGCCGTCGCCTTTGCTCGAGCCCTTCGTGCGAGCCTGGAAAACAACGGTGTTTCGATTCAAGCGCCTCAGCCGGGCCCATGAATATTTACGAGAGCTCCCATGCCAGGGCCTGAACCATCGCGAAGCGAAGATCACCGATTGGTGCGCGGCCTCGGGCCGCTCGACGCCACCATGATCGTCGTCGGCTCGATGATTGGCTCGGGCATCTTTATTACCTCGGCTGAGTCCACGCGGCTGACCGGTGCGCCAGGATGGCTGGTGCTGGCCTGGGCGCTGGCCGGCTTGATGACGATCACCGGGGCACTCTGCTGCTCCGAACTGGCGGCGATGATGCCGCGCGCCGGTGGAGTTTATGTTTTCCTTCGCGAAGCGTACGGGCCTTCGCTTGGTTTCCTGTTCGGCTGGACGCTCTTTCTCGTCATCCAAACCGGAACGATCGCCGCGGTCGCGATTGCCTTCGCGAAATTTGTCGGAGTGTTCGCCCCCGCCGTTGCCACCGATCACTATCTCATCAGCCCGATCCATCTTTTTGGCGGCTATGCTCTCAGTCTATCGACCGAACAACTCGTGGCCGTCGCGCTGATTTTTTTGCTCACCTGGACAAACACACGCGGTCTGGAGACGGGAAAGTTCGTCCAAAACACATTTACGTTCGCGAAAACGGCGGCGCTTCTCGCTCTGATCGTCATTGGCCTTTCGTTAGGTTGGAAGGCGGAGAGTGCGGCGCTCTCGGCTGATTGGTGGGATTCGTGGAAAAACGGCTGGAGCCCGCAGACGGCCCAACCGGGCTTCACCCTCGTCGGCGGACTCGCGCTCGCCTTGCTCGTCGGCAAGGCAATGGTCGGACCGCTTTTCGCGCAAACCGCCTGGACAAACGTGACTTTCATCGGAAGCGAGGTCCGCGACCCCGGTCGAAATCTCTCGCGCGCGCTCCTGGCGGGATGCGGATTGGTCGTCATTCTGTATGTCCTCGCAAACCTCGCTTACATCGCGACCCTTTCACTTGAGGGAATTCAACACGCGCCCCAAAATCGCGTGGCGGTGGCCGCGATGAGTTCAGTGTTTGGACGAACAGGTGCTTTGGCGATGGCCGCGGCCATCATGATTTCCACCTTCGGCTGCAACAATGGACTCATCCTCGCCGGCGCGCGGGTCTATTACGCGATGGCGCGCGACCGCTTATTTTTCCGGCGTATCGGCACGATTAACGCGCGAAATGTTCCAGCCGCGGCCCTGGTCGCGCAGGGCATTTGGGCCGCGTTTCTCACCCTTCCTCGAACGGTGACCACAAACCCTGAAACGGGCGCCGCCAGTTATGGCAATGTCTACACGCAACTACTCGAATACATCGTCTCGGCCGACCTTGTTTTCTACATCCTGCTCGTCGTCGGGGTCATGGTTCTGCGAAAGAAAAAACCCCACGCGGAACGCCCCTATTGGACCTGGGGATACCCGATCGTCCCAATCGTTTCCGCAGTGCTTGCCGCTCTCCTAATTGCCGACTTGGCCTATCTTGCGCCCACCACTTCAGGAATCGGATACCTCTTGGTCCTGACCGGCATCCCGGTTTATTTCGTTTGGCGACGGGGCTTCTCCGCCGATCGCAGCGCCTAGGCACCATGGTGAATGGGCTTCACCTCCAACTTCGTTGTTTTGATGAGGTCATGATTGGGGAAACCTGATTCGCTGAGTATTGTTTTCCGCACGGAACGTCTAATGGACAGCCTCAACTTTCAGAAGTGATGAATAAACTGCTCGCTGTACTGCTTTTTGCTCTGATCCCGGCGTCGTCGTTCATAGTGGAAAGCGCGAAAGGCGCGGCAGCGGGGCCGGACGACTACGACAGATTCCGACACCAGTCACCGGCCAGGCAAAGCGGCCCCGCCGCAAAGGTTCAATCTTTGATCTCGCAGGGTAGCGCCGCGTTGAAGCGCAACCAGTATGGTCTTGCGATTTCTCGCTTCACTGCTGCCCTGCAGATGAACCCCGCTCAGAATGCTTCAGTGGTCCTCTACGATCTCCGCGGAGTCGCCGAGAGCCTGAGTGGGCGACAGGAACGGGCCATAGCAGATTACGATCGTGCGCTTCGCGTCGACCCAGACTATGCCGCCACCTACATGAACCGCGCGATTGCCTATCAGAAAATGGGGGACTTGGACCGCGCGATCGCGGACTTCGACCAGGCGATCCGGCGGAATCCCGGGGTTAAATACGGCCATATAATCGAGGCCGTCTGCATGCCTTAAGCGGTCGCCTCAACAAGGCGATTCCTGACCTTACCGAGGCGATCCGACAGGGCGACGAGGATGCCGCCGATGCGTATGCCATGCGAGCACAGGTTTACCAGGAACTTGGCAATCTGGTCGCAGCAGTCGCGGACTGGGATCGGGCGATCCGAACTGCTCCGAAAAGTGCGTACGGCTACAGGACTCGAGGGGCGGCGCACTTTGCCAAAGGGGATTACCCGGCAGCCGCTGCAAATTACGCCAACGCCAAAAAGCTGGCCCCGAACGACAATATTATCCTGAATAATGTCGCATGGTTTAAGGCCACCTGTCCTGACGGAACCTTTCGGAATGGTAAGGCCGCCCTCCAGGAAAGTATGAAGGCCTGCGAGATAACGAAGTGGAAAGATGCGGATCACCTGGACACGCTTGCGGTAGCGTACGCGGAGACAGGAGATTTTGAAAACGCCATCAAGTCCGTGATGCAGGCCTTAGGCACCAAGGGCGTGCCAAGTGGGACACGAGAGAAAATGGACAAACACCTCCATCTCTTTCGGCAGCACAAACCCTGGCGCGAGGAACCCAAGGTGCCCACAAAAGGGACCTGATTGCTGGTTTCAGCTTTCTGACTGCCTTCCAGCTGTACTCAGCCCAGGAACACTTCGTCGACATAACACCACGCCCAATTTTCCCCCGGCTGAAAGGACCGAATGATCGGATGCGTGGTGACGTGAAAGTGTTTCGTGGCATGTCGATTTGGCGAGGAGTCGCAGCACCCGACGTGTCCGCAGGTGAGGCAGAGCCGCAAATGCACCCAAGGCGAACCGATCTTCAAACAGTCTTCACACCCCTTGGCGCTGGGAACAATGTGGTCTCTTATCTGGTCAAGGTGCGTGCAGTGTTCGCTCATGACCTTCTCACCATCCATTCCGCTCTAGCGTCCGGGACCGGACTGGTTGCGTGACAATAAACCTGGCGGCGTGACTAGTCGGCCGCTTTCCGGCCCGCCTTATTAATTGGCTTCACATTCACATTTATCGCGATCAGCTTCCAGGCCTCGTCGTTTTCGTAGACGTACTTGAGTTCGAATATCACCTTGCTCGCCTCGGTGGTGTAGGAACCTTTTACCACCAGAAATCCGTCCGCGTTGATTGCCGGCGTCTCGTCGAAGACCGGTTCCAGCTTGGTGATTTGGGAAATATTTATTTGCTTGTCGATAAACGATTGGAAGATCGCCTGCAGTTTTTCCGGGGTCGTCTCCCTTCGCCAAATTTCGGATATGCGGCCATAAAAATTCTCGAAGCTCTCCGCCTGAATCGCTTTGTTGAACGACAGCAGAGAATCCAGCACGAGTCCTTTCACTTCTTTGTCCGACGGGACCCGGCCAGTGTTCTCCACAAATGGCACCGCCTGCACATTGATCCCCAGGATTTTCCAGCCCGACCCCTCGCGAGCATATCGGAGCAGAAACGTGACCTTGTTCGGTCGCGTCGCGTAATGCCCTTTCAGAACGAGGACACCGTCGCGGTCGACCGCCGGCGGAGTGTCGAAAACTGGTTCTGCCTTCGCGATGTTCGAGATGTCGTAGTCTTTCTCAATAAACACCTGAAACGCCGTGGAAAATTTTTCGAGGGAATATTCTTTGCGAAACTTCGATGACGTCTGCTCCCGGTAGAATCCGGCAAAACTTTTCTCCTGCACGGCCTCGTTGAAGGCGAGGAGTGTTTTGAGCGTAAGTGCACTGTGTTCGGTTGGGCGTCTGAGGGAGCCGGCGCGTTCGAACGCCGACACGTTTGTTTCGGGCTCACTGGCAGGCTCAGTCTCCCCGGCAGGCGTGGTCTTGGTTGACCCAACGGGCTGCGACCCCGCGCTCCGCGGCACCTTGGCTGTCCGGGCTGGGGGCGGGGCGGGACTTGTCTTCGCTTCGCTGGTCTGTGTCGTCTGCGCTGGGGCTGTCGCCGCCTGTTGCTTGGACGGCTTCGACTGCCGCACGACGAGAAAGATGACGCCGAGCACTCCCGCGAAAACCACGACCGCGCCGACCCCAAGCAAAATCCAAGGCGTTAAAGATTTCCTTGCGACGGGTTCGCGCTCTCCCGCCGCTGGCACGGGAGCAAAGGTTTCGGGAGCTTTTTGCGCGATCGATTCTCTGGGTGGCGGTGGGGGAGGTGGTATTCCGGGCGCTACCGCTGGTGGCGGCACGATTGCCGTGGGAGGCGTTACAGGCGAGACCTCCGGTTCGACCGGCTCGTCCACGACATTCTTACCACTGACCTCCGTCGATGAGCTCAGCAATTCTTTGATCGCGACCTCGAGACGGGCGATGTGGTTTGAAAGGGGAGGTGTCAGGGCATCCAGCCAGTGCGGCGAGCTGAGGAAGTACCGCAGGTCGTCAGTCAAAGCGACGTCTTCGATTCGAAACCGGACTATGGCCAGTCGCGAATCTGTGGCCAGCTGCACTTCGCGCAGCACCTGTTCGGAATTATTCGAATGGCTCGAGAAAATCAGGAGCATCACCTTGCTTTTTTGGATAGCCCGCGTGATCTCGCCAGGGAAGGTGCGGCCCGGGCGCACGTCCCGTGGAGCCACCCAGCATTTGATGCCCGCTTTTTCGAGGGCCCCGCAAACGGCGTCGGCTACCTCTCTGTTCTGCGCGGAGTGCGAGATGAAAACGTCATGGGCCATAGAAAATCAATCAGTCCGCTTTTACTCGCGCCTCGAGGTCCAAGCAACGGAATTGTGGCGCGCCGCAATAATAAGGGGGCGCCCAAGCCGTCTAATTGAATGTCGCGAGAAGAGTCAAAACCCGCTTCGCGGCCAATACACCTTGGCTGGAAGAATGCGTCCGCGGGACATTTACAGCCCCGATTGAACGGGGGAGCGTTCCCGCAGCGAGTTGCGAGCGCGAGACTATCGCCGCGGTGCGCTTCGCAGATTGGACTTCTAGCGCAGGCGGAGAGTCCTCAGGAGGGTATCGTCGATCTTTCCCGAGATCCGCAGCCCGTTGTCCCGCTGATAGCGTCTCACAGCCGCTCTGGTTTCGAAGCCAAAATTACCCCGGTTATCGCCGACATAATAGCCGTCCTCCTCCAGCGCCAATTGCACGTGGCGAACGGTTATGACTCTGCCACAACTGTCGTAGGTGGACTGGTTAGGATAATAATAATCTCCGTTCCGGTTGGGGGTCGCCCCGTTCACAGGCTGAGACAGGCCGAAAACCGCGATGACCGCAAGACTGAGCAATCCGAGTGTTTTCATATCCCAAGCTACGGCCATGCGAGAACGACGCAAGACGCCTCAAACCCGGCGTGATAACTACAGCTCAAGCATTCCTCAGTCTGGCGCTCCTTTGAGTAGGCGTTCTCCGAGATGAGGAAAATGACTGGCCAACCTTTGCCGGGCGAATTAGAAACACCGGTACATGGCTTCGAGTTCGCAAAAGGTTTCAGTCGTTACGGGTGGCGCGGGTTTTCTCGGATCGCATTTGACCGACCGGCTCCTCGCCGAGGGTCACCGGGTCATCGCGATCGATAATCTCATCACGGGCAACCTGAAGAACATCGAACACCTCGCCGGCAACGAGAACTTCTCCTTCATCAAGCACAACGTCTCCAACTTCATTTTCCTGCCCGAGGAAAAACTCGATTACGTCTTCCATTTCGCCTCCCCGGCGAGTCCAATCGATTATCTCGAATTGCCGATTCCGACGCTCAAAGTCGGCGCGCTCGGCACGCACAACACCCTCGGCCTCGCCAAAGCCAAGAAGGCGACATTCCTCCTGGCCTCGACCTCGGAGTGCTACGGCGATCCGCTCGTTCATCCGCAGAAGGAAGATTACTGGGGCAACGTAAACCCGATCGGGCCCCGCGGCGTTTACGATGAAGCCAAGCGCTTTGCCGAAGCGATGACGATGGCCTATCACCGCTATCATGACATGGACACGAAGATCGTCCGGATCTTCAACACCTACGGGCCGCGCATGCGTTTGCGCGATGGCCGTGTCGTGCCCGCCTTCATCGGGCAGGCGCTTGGTGGGACGCCGCTCACCATTTTTGGCGACGGCTCCCAGACCCGTTCCTTCTGTTTCGTCTCCGATTTGATCGACGGGATCTTCAGGCTCGCCATGAGCGATTTTCACGAACCGGTCAACATCGGCAACCCGCGCGAGATGACGATCAAGCAGTTCGCCGAAGAGATCATCCGGATCACCGGGACGAAATCGCAGATCGAATACAAACCGTTGCCGGTGGACGATCCGAAGGTTCGTCAGCCCGATATCGGGCGCGCCCGGAAAGTCCTGGGTTGGGAGCCGCGAGTCGATTTCGAGCAGGGAATCGTGCAGACGATCGAATATTTCCGCGGCTGCCTGGAGCGCGGCGAGCTGGGAGAGCGGTTGCAGCTATAGCCCGCGCTACTTATCAGGGCGCGGTTGCAGCGGCGGAAACTCCGGGGCCGGCTTGGCCAGCGTCTTCTCCTCGGGGGGCTTCGGCTCAGATTTGGTCTCCTCGGCAACTTTTTGCACGTTCAGGGCAATGAGCACCGCGCACGAGAGCACTGCAATGATGACAGCTACGACGGCTGTTCGCCCGCCAGTTTTCTTTCGTCCTCGTTCCCTCATAAATGAGCCATAGATTTCGTGTTCAGACGTCCGCCCGGACGCGTTATTCGGGTAAAGAGGAGATTCCTCCCGAACACTCAGCGCGCGGGGCCGCTTCTTTCACTCTTCCGCTCCGTACTTTCGTATAATTGCGGGCAGTTGTCGTTATTTTTCTGGATTTTCGCCATTTAGGCTGGCCTCCTCCTGGCGAATTGTGGATTCTGGCGGTTGAATGTCCTCCCCCCGGACACGCATTACCACTGTTAATCTCGGTTCGCAGAGCATCGAGCTGGCCGAGTTTCGCACCCAGCCCCGCGGCGGGTTGATCCTGTGCGGCTACCGCTCGCGCGAACTTCTGCTCGACCCGGCGAGAGAAGGAACACGCCACACGCAGATGGTCGACGCCCTGCGGGAGATGCTCGATGAGCTGCAGATCAAGGGCGGAGAGGTTAACTACACGGTAGCGGAGGAGTCCGTTTTCACCCGCTTCGTGAAACTGCCGGCGGTCGCCGCGGAGAAAATCGAACGGATCGTCTTCTTTGAGGCGCAGCAAAATGTTCCGTTTCCGATCGACGAAGTGGTTTGGGATTACCAACAGGTCGAAGGCAGCGCCGACGAGGAGGTTCAAGTGATCCTCGTCGCCATCAAGGCTGACTTGCTCGATCAGATCAATCAGGCAGTCGAAGCAACTGGTTTGCGGACAGCGATTGTCGATCTCGCAACGATGGCGCTCTACAACGCGTTCCGGTTCAATTACCCGGAGTTAACTGGATGTTCGCTGCTCGTCGATATTGGGGCGCGCACGACCAATCTTCTTTTCGTCGAGCCAGGTAAAATTTTCACTCGCAGTGTCCCAATCGGCGGCTTGTCGGTGACCTCTGCTATCGCGAAGGAATTTAAGGAGCCATTCGCCGCGGCGGAATTTCGCAAGAAGCGCGACGGCTTTGCCGCTCTGGCTGCCGCAGACTTCGAGGCTTTGGGTGGCGATATTGCTCGCGTTTCAAAAATTGTGCACGGCACGATGACACGGCTGCACGGGGAATTGATCCGCTCGATCAGCCATTACCGCGCGCAACAGCATGGCAATCGACCCGAACGCATTTTCCTTTCCGGGGGGGGCTCGAGCACGTCTTACTTACGTGAGTTTTTCCACGAGAAGCTGCAACTGCCGATCGAATTCTTTAATCCGTTGCGCAAAGTAGCCGTCGCCCCGTCCGAGGACCTCAACGACATTGCGCAGTCGGCCCATCTGTTGAGCGAGCCGGTTGGGCTTGCTCTTCGCGCAGCCACTGATTGCCCGATTAAGCTGAACCTTCGTCCGAAGAGTGTAGTTCGCCGGCAAGAAACGGAAAAACGGCGCCCCTACCTCATCGGAGCCGCTGCCTTTTTCATTCTCGGTTTCCTTGCCTGGACCGCGTACTACGCGGTAGCGGCCGATGTCATCATAAACAGGACGGAACGGATCCAGCAAAAGGTCGATAAGTTAAGAGCGACTGAGACGGCTCTCGTTAGGCTTCGTCAGCAAACCGCGGCACTCGATAATCTGGCAGAGCCGTTGATCAGGGCTATTAACGATCGCGGCTTTTGGCCGCAGATTATCGAGGATCTCAATGCGCGGTTGCCCAAGGAAAACATTTGGATCACGGAACTAATAGCTACGTCACACGGGAAGCCCCTCGATGATTCGGATATGCGCATGATTCTCCGGGAAACTCCGGCCAATCCTGCTTCTAGACCGTTGCCTTCAGGATCCGCGCCAGGTGCAGCGGAGATCGATGGGATTCTGGTGCGCGGCCTGTACTTCTTTAACTCGAGACAACAGGAAGTCGTCGTGGACTACTTTCGGAACCTTGTTGGCTCGCCCTGGTTTGCCATTGACCAGAATAATCAGGCCAAGGTGATCAAGCCCACGACTTCGAACAACACGGAGTGGGCTTTTCCCTACGAGCTTCACCTTGACCTGCGCAAGACCGTGAGGCTTCCATGAACTGGTTTCGTGAAAACCGTTTTCTGGGCACCTTTCTAATTTCGTTCGGCGTGTGCGCGCCGGGTGTTGTTTGGTTTTGGTTTGAAGCAAAAGGAGATTGGAATGACGCCTCGATGCGGTTCGATCGGGCGGTCGCGGAGCTGAATCGTTTGGAGCGGCTGGCGCCCTATCCGAACGCAGACAACCTCAACAAGATGAAGGCGCAGGCAGAGGAGTACGAGGCCGCGCTGGCCAAATTGAAAGGGGACCTGGAAAGCCGGGTCCTCCCCGTGGCGCCAATGGCACCTAACGAGTTTCAATCGCACTTGCGCGTTGCCGTGACCGATGTCGCGGAAAAGGCGCGCGCTAATCAAGTAAAACTTCCCGACAGGTTCTACCTTGGTTTCGATACGTTTGCTTCCGCGCTTCCAAACGAAATGGCGGCGCCCCTGCTGGGCCAAGAGTTAGCGCAGATAGAATGGCTTCTCAATACTGTGCTCGAGGCTCGCGTGGAGGCGTTGGTTTCTTTCCGGCGGGCAAAGTCACCCGAGGAAAGCCTGACTGCACCCACGCCCAGCCCGGTCGCGGTCGGTCGAAAACCAGGAGCCACGCCGATGCCCTTGGAACGAAACGTTGTTGAAGCAACCTTTCTCTCAACCCCAGCCGCGGCGAGAAAAGTCCTTAACCAGATCTCGGGAGCAACCGAGCAATTTTTTATTATCCGGCTCCTGCATATTCGAAACGAGAAAGATAAAGGGCCGTTACGCGACGTTTCGGCGGACAGGGCTGTAGATCCCGCAACGGTTCCGCCTGTTCCCGCTGGCAAGCCGGCCACGGTGGCCGCACTGAACTTCATAGTTGGCAACGAGCGGATCGAAACCTCTGTGACGATCGAAATGGTGAGGTTCAAATTTTGAGAAGAACGAATATGACAGCGGACAATCGATTCGTGGCGGACGTGCGGAAGCACGTTCCTCCGGCCGGACATGCTTCTGCATGTCCAGTCTGCGCACGGCTATGAACTGGTTCCGCGTTCATTACGATCGTGTGGCCGCTTTGGCGGCGACGCTCTTCTTCCTAGGCTCCGCAATCATGATCGCACGAAGCATATCGCAATTTAGTGAGAACTTTTCGACACTGTCCATTGCTCCGCCGCCCCAATCTGCCTTACCGCCATCTCAGATTGGCGAACTGGCGCGCGCTGCCGTGGCGCTTCGGCAGCCCGCGCAATGGACCTTCAGCGGACGCTCGGGCCTTTTCGTCCCTGAGAAGCATTTTATCGACGCCCACGGCTTTCCCGCAACGTTGCAAACAACGGAAGTGCACCCGCCGGTGCCTAACGAGTGGTGGGAAGAGTTTGGTTTGCCTATCGCCGATACGGACGTTCTCACCCAGGATCCTGATTCGGACGGATTCACCAACCTGGAGGAATGGGAAGGTCGCACGAATCCCAACCATCGGGATTTCCATCCTCCTTTTGTTGTAAAACTCAAATTGAAGTCACTTGCACAGGAGCCATTCCGCCTCGTTTTCGCCTCGTGGGTCGACGATACCTTTGCCATCAATAGCAGCGATCTAAGGGAGCCGACCCAATTTCTTAAACACGGCGATTCGATTCGCGGCACGAATTTCAGGCTGGTGAAATTCGCTGAAAAGTATGACGCGAACAAGTACGGTGCAAAGATCGACGTCTCGGAATTGACGCTTGAACACCAGGAGACCGGCGAGCAGCTGACTCTGGTGAAGGAGAGAATCATGAGTTCACCCACACCAGTCGCGAGTTTTGTTTATTTTTGGGGAGGTCGACAGGAATTCACGGCCAGGAAAGAGCAGCAATTTTCATTGAAACCGAACGAGCAGGTCAAATATAAGTTGATCGACGTGCAGCCGGCCAAAGCGCTCATCGTCAACATCCAAAAACCGAATGAACCAATAGAAATCGGCTTGCTCAAGCCCTAACCCCCCTGCGGTCTCCCCCCATGAAAAAGTATTCCCTCCTATGGATTCATCTTGTCGCGTTCGCTGCCATTTACCTGCCGTACGGTTGCGAGGTAAGTGTGGCGCAGAACGTTAGTTTTGTCGCGGAACGCGAAGCGAAGCGACGGCAGGCCGCGCTCCCCCAGGGCGAGGAAGCTCTCGCGCGTGGGAAGGTGGCGATGGTCGCTGGAAACTTCACCGTGGCGCACGAAGAGTTTCGCGCGGCGGTGAAGCTTCTCCCTGATGCCGTCGTGAGCGGAAGAGCGCACGATGAGGCCGTCAGTGGATTTTGCGCCAGCGGGATCAAGCTAGCCGGACAGCGCATTGCCGAGGGTAAGTATGCGGAGGCGGAAACGATTTGCCGCGAGATGTTGGGTGATCGCTACGACCCGAATTACCGGCCGGCCGCTGAGCTCCTGGCCCGGCTGCAAGAGCCTGGTTACTACAATCGAACGAGCGGACCGCAGTTCCTTTCCAAGGTTGAAGAGGTAAAAAAGCTGCTGAGCGACGCGGACGGGTATTATAACAGTGGACGCTATGACCTCGCGTTCAAGAAGTATGAACAAGTCCTGAACCTCGATCCCTACAACGTCGCCGCGCGCCGCGGAGAGGAGAAAATCAATCTCACAAAAACACATTACGGCGAGGAGGCCTATAACGAGACGCGTTCGCGACAGCTTTGGCAGGTGCAGAAGAGTTGGGAGGAGCCGGTCAGGCAGTACGGACGAGCCATTGGACCTGTCACCGACGCCTTCGCCAAGGATGCGACTGGGACGGCGCGCATTACGCACAAACTCAACACGATTATTATTCCGCGAATCGAATTTCGTGATGCAAGCGTCCGAGAGGCGATCGAGTTCGTGCGACAGCAGGCTGAAGAAAATGATCCGGCGCAGGACGGCCGCAAGGGTATCGATATCGTGTTGCGTTTAACCACGCTTGGCCGTCCTGCGGAAGCCATCGGAACGTCGACCAGGGGCGATCCACCGGACGCGATAGGTGCCGTCTCCTTGCCTGCCCCTGCCACAACTACCCCTGCGCTTTCCAACTCGCCTGCTGACGCGCGGATCACCCTGACTCTAAATGAGATTCCCTTGTCCGAAGCGCTCCGCTACATAGCGAATCAGGCCGGGCTAAAGGTAAAGATCGAGCCGTATGCCATCTCCATCATTCCGCTGAGCGAGCAGAGTGACGACCTCCTCACAAAAGAATATCGCGTGCCGCCGGGATTTATCAGCGGATCCCTCAACCCCAGCGTATCGGCTTTGAACCAGCCGGCAGGCGCCAAGAGCGCGGGGACTGGCAAAGACACCCAGGAAACAACGGGCGGGCGTTTGCTCGTAAGCCGGGAGGGCGCGAAGGAATTTCTCGAGAATCAGGGTGTTTCCTTCGCTGTTCCAGGCTCGAGCGCGAACTTCCTTCCCCAAACCAGCCGACTCATCGTTAGAAACACGGTGGACAACCTCGAGCTGGTGGATGCAATCGTCGAGCAAGCCAACATCTCCGGTCCCAGGCAGGTCGAAATTGAGGCGAAGTTCGTCGAGATCACGCAAAACAATCTAAAGGAGCTGGGATTCGACTGGTTATTGGGACCGTTCAATTTGAATTCAAGCGGAAGCGTCGCCGTAAGAGGCGGAACGTCGGGTACTGGTGCGATCGTGAACCAGGCCAATTACCCATTTTCGACTAACGGCTTGAATCCAATTACCGCCGGCAATCGCAGCGGCAACCTGGCCATCAATGGAAACGCGATCGACTCGCTCCTCCTCGGCACCTCGGCCGGTCAGGTTCTCGCCCCGGGAATTTTCGGTGTCGGCGGTTTGTTGACCGATCCGCAGTTTCAGGTGGTCGTGCGCGCGCTCAATCAAAAGAAAGGTGTCGACCTGCTCTCAGCGCCGCGCGTGACGACCAAGAGCGGCCAGCGGGCTCTCATCGAAATCGTGCGCGAGTTTCGCTACCCCACGCAATTCGAACCGCCGCAGGTTCCGCAAACGGTCGGCAGCGTCGCGACCCGGAGCGACTCGACAATTATCGACCTAGGTGGGGGCAGCTCGTCCGTTCCGGTGACACCAACTACGCCGACCCACTTCGAAACTCGAAACACGGGTGTAACTCTTGAAGTCGAGCCCATAGTAGGACCCGATGGCGTTACCATCGACCTCAACCTCGTTCCGCAGGTAGTCGAGTTCGAAGGCTTCATTAACTACGGCAGCCCGATTCTCGCGCCCTCGTCGTCCTTCCTCGATACCGTAACCGGCGGATTGATTACGTCTCCCCAGAACGTCATCACGCCTAACGTGATTAACCAACCGATCTTCAGCACGCGCAAAGTGACGACGAGTGTCAGTGTGTGGGACGGGCAGACGGTTGTCCTGGGAGGTTTGATGCGGGAAGACGTGCAAAAGACAGAGGATCGCACCCCGATCCTTGGAGATATTCCAATTGTTGGACGTCTCTTTCGCTCGAACGCGGAACAGCACATCAAACGGAACCTGATCATCTTCGTCACCGCGCGTTTGGTTAATCCCGGTGGCCAGCTGGTAAACGCGAACGAAGAAGTAGAAGAATCCGAAGACCTGATCGAGCCTCCCACATTGCCAGAGGTTCCGTTCCATAAGAAGTAGCCCTCGCCGAGAAATCTACTTCCCATCAGGGGGGATGGCGGTCTACCCTTCTAGAACCGCGAAAGCGCGACGAATTCAACAGCGCCGCCACATTCCCCACAGATAATCATGCCAAACGAAACGCCGCCGAAAGTCCCGCGAGAGATCATTGTCACGACGCGGACGGAGCCGCAGAAAGCCGGCAAATGGAATCATATCGAGACCTTGGCGAAGGTTTTGTCGATTGTAGCGATTCCTGTGGTGCTTGCCGCCCTCGGCTGGACTATTCAAGACAAGCTTACTACCAGAACGGTCAGCAAAGACTACGTCCAGCTAGCTGTCTCGATTCTGACGCAGCCAAAGTCAGCAGAGGTGGATCCCGCTCTGCGGAGTTGGGCGGTTGATCTTCTTAACGAGAATTCTCCTACTAAGTTTTCTAGCGGAGTTATTTCTCAACTAAAGGGAGGAGTTGTCACATTACCACCTGACTCGACTTCTACCGCCACGCTCGCTAAATACTATATCGCGGCGGGAAATTATGCGCGTGCGGAAGACTTGCTTCAGAAAGCGCTCGCGGAGCAGGAGAAAGAGCTTGGACGCGACCATCCTGCGGTTGCAATTACGATGAGTAACTTGGCGTCCATTTATGAAGCAATGGGGGAATACGCTAAGGCCGAGCCCCTTTATCTGCGCGCGTTGCAAAGCACGGAAAAGATTGCAGGGGCAGGGCATCCCACCACCGTGCAAATTCAGACGCAACTGGCAACATTGTATACAGCAATGGGTTATTACGCTAAAGCAGAGCCCCTTTATCTGCGGGCGTTGGCGAGTACTGAAAACAGTTCAGGTCCACAGCACCCGACCACGGTGCAAATCCAAACGCAACTCGCAACATTATACACAAGAATGGGCAACTACGCCAAGGCGGAGCCGCTTTATCAGCGGGCGTTAGCGACTACCGAGAAAACTTTAGGTCCAGAGCATCCGACCAGCATGCAAATCCAGGCTCAGCTCGCGACATTGTATACAGAGATGGGCAATTACGCCCAGGCAGAGCCCCTTTATCTGCTGGCGCTGGCAACGGCGGAGAAAGTGTTAGGCCCAGAGCATCCGACTACCGCGCAAATTTTAACCTCCGTCGCCAAACTATATTACGGAATGGGAAGAATCGGGGAGGCGACAAAACTACAGGAAAGGGTCCAAGCTGTCATAAGCAAAAAGCCGTGATTGGTTGCTCGGAGGCTTGATGCGGGACGACGTGCAAAAGACAGAGGACCGCACGGCAATCCTTGGAGACATTCCGATTGTTGGACGTCTCTTTCGCTCGAACGCGGAACAGCACATCAAACGGAATCTGATTATCTTCGTCACCGCGCGTTTGGTTAACCCCGGTGGCCAGCTGGTAAACTCGAACGAAAAAACCGAAGAATCCGAAGACCTGATCGAGCCTCCCATTTTGCCCGAGGTCCCATTCTACAAGAAGTAATAAGGCGCTATGGCGCGCCGCAGTTACGGTGCAGGATTGATGAGATAAAGCCGCCTAATCGAAGCTTTGACATCTGCGAGCGCCCCTACAATCACATAGCTGTGAAGAACCGGGGTAGTTCCCGCCGTCAATGCCCCCGCGTTCGTCCCGGTGCCGAGCTCTATCCAGCTCCCAGCGGGATTTTGCAGGCCCGTTTGCGTTTGTGACTGTTGAAAGAATTGTCCGGCGCTCGCCCAGCCCGCTTTCGGCCGGGAATACAGGGCAATGGCATAGCGATTCTCCGCTGACACCGCGATGACCGCATGAGGCGTAACGCCATTAGTCAAATGGCTAACATTCGTCTCGGTTTGCGTGGAGGGGTCGTAGAAGAGAGTTCTGGCGCTGGTATTCGCACGGAACCGGATGTAATCGGGATACGCGACCAGCTGGAAGTCGTTGGGCGTGTGATTGGCCGGGAGGGTAACGGAGGTGTTCATGACCATCACATTGTTGGTATCCACATATCCTGGAACACCAAAGGTGATCGTTTTATCCAAGGTGTAGTCTGAGATAGGTTCCGTGGACTCGTAAATGGACGAAGGCAAACTATCGGGGGCGGCGATGGCGTGGGTCGCCGTATTCGCCGTCACGTCCCAGGCGTAGGCAGAGTAGAACGCGTCATTGGCGTTGTGCGGGTTATAGGCATAGTAGTTGTTATATATTGTGTTCCAAGGTTTCGGCGGCGCTCCACCGTTATTAGTGTGAACCGGGACAGGGTTCTTGGGAACATAAAAGCCCATCCTCGAGATAGTATGAAGCGACCCATTGCTGTTCGTAAGGAGTTGAAGTGAACTCGAGCTGCCGTGCTGATAAATATGCGAGCCGGAGATTGGATCGGGAGTGTTCATGGCCCCAAGGGGGGTCAGGTTTACCAGGCTCTGTCCATACCAGGCGAACGCATCGTCGGCCTGCGTCCCCGCCTCTGTGGGATTATGCAGCTCGCCCTGGCCGTTGGCGTGCGCGATATACTGCATGGTCGCGCCGTGTCCGCCGCTGTCGAGGAACTCGACGTTATCCCACACAATCGAGGAAACGGCCCCGGCCAACCTCGGCGCGCAGGTTACCGTGATCGGGCCGGTGCCGGCTTGGTACCACCAGAGACCACTGCCAGTCCACGGTTGCGATTGCAACGTCTTCCAGTTGACCGCTGGAAGCTTATTATTTGGCCGGCCACCGACAAGATTGGCATTCGACGCGGGGCCGACCTGATTGTTGCCGCCGGTGACATGGAGCCAGCAATTGTCATAGGAAGTAACGTTAACCTGGGTGGGGAAGGGATTGCCGTTGCCAATCGCGGCATTCGGATCGCCGCCCGCTACATCGATGCCGTGGACATAAATATTATGGGGAGCGTTCCGCACGTTTTCTGGAAGGGTAAAGCGAAAGCCATGTTTGCCGACGCCGGGATCGTGGTAATAGTTAGCGACAGCAGCGCCGACGTACGTGCCCCCGAAGTAGGCATTGGCGTCCCGGTAGATGTGCACCGTGATCGCTGCATTCGGGAAATCCGGATCCTGGGCCCACCCGTAAACGGTGCCATTTGCATCGATATTATCGACCCACCCAACGGGTTGGGTGGAATGGACTGTAGACGTGACGGCAAGGGCGACACCGGCCAGGAGGAGTCGACGAAGGTGAGCAAGGGGAGAGTCGTTTTTTGTCATAGTATTCGAGTGTTGAGGTTTGCAGCTCCCTAGATAAGAGAGAGCGGATACGAGATACGAAGGGGAGGGAGCGCGGAGGAGCTCATGGGGAAGGCCCAAATACTGGATCATGTACGAGGTGACTGCAAATAGGTAATTGCGCATCAACTCTGACACGGGGCGACGAATGAGCGGTCAGAGAACTTTGCGAAGACTCTAAGAATTATCTCGTTTTCTACTTCTCCCCGGTTAGGCTCGGCGCATGAAGCCGCCTCCACTACTACTGACTGTAATCATTCTCTTCATTTTCCTGGGTGAGAGTCCCGCGGCCAAGGCGCCCACGGAGGTTCGCACACTCACAGACCTGAATGTTATTCCTACGCGGGTCTTGAAGAGGTCGATCAGCCCGGAATTCCACAAAACGCTGCTCATCTCCCCGGTCCAAGGTTGGATTGTTGTCCGCGCGACCCTGACTGGCACGCATCTTTCGGGCATGAGGGTGGTCCGGTCGGAACTCAAGGGCCATTACGATTCCCTCGCTCTTAAACTGGCGAACGAGATCGTGATTGCCGGGAATTATTCGGTCGACAAACCAAATCTCGGCTCCTCCATTCTGCTTCACCTCCTGATCTACCAGATCGCTGACGGCACCATGGCGCTTTCTTTTGCGCATTTGGACGAGCCGGGCGGCGACCAGGCGGATTACTACGGGTGCGCACGCCTCGCGGTCCTGAAAGCCGACGGCAAATGGACTGAGATCAAAGGTCCGCCAGGCCTGCACGGAAAGGGCTGGGCGATTCGGCGCGGCTTCCAAAATAACATCGAAGCTGCCCTGAAAATGGAAGCCAAACTGCCTGGACGTTGAGGGATTGCTGGAATCAGACTCAGCCAATGAGTCTTTGAAGGCGCGCTAGCTGGCTCACTAAACAGCGACTCTATGGCCAGATATTGGTGGCAATGCACCTCGTGCGGCGACAAGCCCGCTTGGTTGACGGTCTGCCATTCCCGCAGCATAGCCGCTTTCATCTGGGATGAGTTGGCACCAAGCGGCTGGGATCAGCGCCTTCTCCAGCGCAGGTGCAAGTGTAAGCGCCGTTCGCTGCGCATCACGTACCGGTTTCAACGCGGCGATCCTGAGAGAATCAGCGTCAGGCATATCGTTGGGCTTGGCCCGGAGGGCGACTATCTCCCAATGCTCTGGGAGACCTTTCGGCATTCGAGCCCCCGGACGCGTTGGATTGACTTTAAGTATCAAAGGGGACGCAGCCCGTGGGGTCTCACCAAGCGATTGATTCTGGAGAAGGCACAACTTACGCGCCTGCTGCGAGCGTACGAGAGTAGACGGAGACGATCTAAGCCTTAGGGCGGCCCGAGGTCGTAGACTTCGACTAAGCCGACGCCAGTGCCGGTGTTCAGCCCGCCCAGCAGCGCGGTGTAAAGCCCTGGCGGCAGCGTCGCGTTGATAGCAGCCTCCAGGTTGTTAGGCGGCGCCAGATTCCCCAGCTGCGCGTGAGCCGGATCGTCCTGCCAGTCATTATTGTAGACCAGCAGCGTTCCATTGCCATCGCGCAGTTCCAGAGTGGGATCGGCCAGCGGATCAGGCACTCCGCTCGCGGTGAGGCTGGGCCCAATTCCACGTGCCACGATTCGGGCTGATCCGCTGTTGCCGCCCAGGATGAATCCCGCGATCACAATCTCGGTCCCCGTGCCGACAAAGGCCCGGGTGCTGATATTGCCCAGCTTTCCCGTCCCGGTCTGACCCAAGTCGTAAACTTCCACCAGGGCGACTCCTGAGGTTTCACCACTGCCGCTCACGATGGCGGTGTAAGCGCCGGGAGCCAGCGTAGCATCGATCGCTGATTCGAGATCGTTAGCCGGCGGGATGCCGGTGGCCAGGATGGCGGCCTCCTGCGCGGAGTCCTCTCTCCAGTTATTGTTTGCGATGGTAACAAACCCGGCGGGACCGTTAAGCGCCATCGCGGGATCAGCGAGCGCATCGGGGATACCAAGAGGGGTGAGCGAAGGTCCGATGGCCCGAAGGAGCACGTGCCTGGGCGTGCTTCCCGTGATGATGAATCCGCCGATGCCAACATTAGCAGCGGTCTGGACTCGCATCCTCGTCGAGAGATTGAGGGTTTGCGCCGCCGGTGGAGTGGGGGACGGAGCCACTGCGATCCGCTGCCAGTCTGGCCCGTCCTCATATGCCGTATTGTCCGTGAGATTGGTGAGATTCGACCCGTCCGCATTTATCACGAAGATGTCATCTTGTTGTATTGGAATATCGGGGGTCTCCCCCCTGTTAAAGGCGATCTTGGTGCCATCGGGCGACCAGGCAGGCCAGCGGTCGGCCCCCCCGCTCGTCAACTGGGTCTGGTCCCCGCCAGATGCACTCATGACACAAATGCGGCCGCCTTTCCTAAAGGCGATCTTGGTGCCATCAGGCGACCACGCCGCCTCTTGATGCTCTCCCGAACCAGGTGTCAAACTGGTCTGATTCGAGCCGTTCGCATCCATCACAAAGACTTGCTTGCCGCCGTCCCGATAGCTGGTAAAGGCGATCTTCCCGCCATCAGGCGACCAGGTGGGTTGAATATCAATATCCGGATCGGTGGTCAGCCGGGTCTGATTCGAGCCATTGGCATTCATTACGTAAATGTCCGGGTTGCCGTTCCGGGCGGAATTAAAGGCGATCTTGGTGCCATCAGGCGACCAGGCGGGCTCGCTGTCCATTCCAGGATGAGTCGTCAGGCGGATCAGATTGGAGCCATCGGCATTCATCACGTAAATGTCCGATGAATCGGTTACGGGGTTCTGGTCGCGCGAGAATGCGATCTTGGTGCCATCAGGCGACCAGGCGGGGTCGCGTGAAAATGTGCCTGGGTTGTTCGTGATGTTGGTCGGATTCGCGCCATTAGCGTCCATTACGTAGATTTGCGTGGCTCTCCGAAACGCTATCTTGCCGTTCCCAGCCGGAGGCAGAATGGGGGTTGGGAACGGGGTCGGACTTGCGGAAGGAGTAGGTGTCGGCTCCGGCGTGGGTGTGGGGCTGGGGGTAGGGGTAGGAAAGGGGGATGGCGTCACATTGCAGGCATTCGGAGCCAATATTCCCACGGTGACGGGCGTTCCCGTCTTGAAAAAGCCGATCGTCGCCTCCGTAAAAAGCGGGGCACGGTCGGAATCGAAACGGAAATTATATAACGTGCCCCAACGAATGGCGTTGGCGTTCTGATTTTGCGCAAGGGTCTCTGAGCTCCAGCTAATGGCGTCGGTGGTTTGATTCGAACCCCAGGGAGCATTGCTGAACCCGGCGCCTCCGAGTGTTCCATCGTTTGGAAATCCAGGATGATTAAGCGGGGCGTGAAACCCCAGGTTGCTCAACGTGATGCCGCACCCCAGAGGTACGCTGAAGGATTGGATCGCGCGATCGAGATTTTCGTTATAGATCGCGTATTCGTAATGGTAAAGGCCGGCGACCGGTCCAGTCACCTTGTAGGCCAGGACTGCGTGGCCGTCGACTCCGGGGTCGGGCTCGATTGGAACGAAGGTGGCTCCAGGCCAGGCGTTGACGGCCGGGGCCCTTCGCACGGTGGGTCCAGCTTCCGAGAAGGTGAAACTTGTTGTGCCAAAGACATTGTAAGGACGGTAGGACGCACTGTCATTCATGTTGCATTCCCCGGGGTGAGTCTGGCACCAGGCGTACTCATCCGAAGAGATGTATTGAACTTCAACGTAGTAAGTCGCGCCCGGATTCATCGTGGTGTTTAGATCGTTGCTCTCCACCAGAAGCCGGTGCGAGGTGCCGGTATGAGCATGGCCAGTGTGGTCTCTCGCCGTGGGCTGGAAGACGCCGGTAAACGGATTGATCAAGGCGCGCGAACCCAGGCTCTCTTGCGTCGCATTCTGGTCGTTCGTATAGGCATCAGAGCAGCCCGCGCCCAGATGATTGATGTCGCCGCCGGGCTGACAGGAAAAGCAGGCGTTCGCTTGCTTGGCCCCGAACGCATGCTTCGCCCAGGATTGGCCAATTTGCTCAAAGCGCTCGTTGTTGCCCGATCCGCCACTCATTCGATAGAGATTATGCGGAATGATCGGATGGTTTGTATTTGGCATCGGAAAAAAATTCACGGGCACGTTTCCGGCATTGCAAGCGGTCGTGCTCACGCCCAGGCCGACCTGGGTCCCGTTGCTCCCAAATTGCTCCAAGCCTCCAAGGTCACCGATATCCCCCGTGATGATATCCGGTCCCGGGTTAAAACCATCCGGAGCGTTCGGCGCCGCGCCGGGAGCAGAATTTCCAGAATGGTTGCCCAAGAACAGAAGCAACAGGAGCGAGGTGTAACTCAATATTTTCTTAAACATAGCGCAGACCCTTTTCTAAGAGCCCGTTTAAGAAGTTACAAAGTCCTTCGCTAAGGACGCGGTTCCCACGTTTCGCGGGCTTTAGATCCGGTCTTATCCGGAATGCGCCGTAAAGGCGAGTCTTTTCACAGTTTTCCTGGAAGAGGGTTCAGTTCAGTCCGTAAACTTCCACGACCGCGATGCCGGTGGCATTATCGAAACCGCGCACAATAGCCGTGTAAAAGGCGCCATTTGACGGCAAGGTGGCCGCGATGGCCGACTCCCGGGCATGAGCGGGAGGTATGGTGGTTGCAGTGATTTCCCCTTCCTGTGAGCTCTGCCAGTCGTCATTCTCCGCGATGAGGGTGCCCTGCCCATCCCGCAGCTCCAGCGTCGGGTCCGCCAACGGTCCCGGCACCTGGAGCGAGGGACCAAGCGCACGCACCAGAACCCTCTGCGAGGGACCGCCGGTTACGATCGTTCCCGCAATCATTACGTCATCGCCCGTCTGAACCAGGCCGCGCGTGGAAATGTTTGCTAGCTTCGAGTTGGCCGTTCGATTCAGATCGTACGCTTCCACGACTCCGATGCCGGTCGCGTTCTTGAAGCCGCGGACGATGGCGGTGTAAGCCGCACCGTTGCCCGGCAGTTGGGCCACGATGGCCGATTCCCGACTATGAGCGGGAGGGATACCGGTTGCGTTAATTGCCCCCTCCTGACTCGGAAATCCCTGACTCCCCAATTGCCAGTCATCGTTGAACCAAATCAGCGTGCCCTGTCCATCCCGCAATTCCAGAGTTGGATCCGGCAGGGCCCCTGCCAGAGGCAGCGATGGACCGATCGCTCGGACCATCACATTCTTCGGCTGCGAGCCAGTGACGATGAATCCCCCAATGAGGATGTTGTCGCCTGTCTCCACCCGCAGGCGGGTGGAAATGTTAGCCAGAGTGGCCGGCTCCATGTCGAACACCAGGGACCACGCGCTGATGCCGCCCATATCCTGATTGGCATCGTCAACCACGTACAGACTCCAGGTGCCGTTGGGATTGGTGCCGTCAAAGACGGAAAGGGCCGAGGTGCCTCCAGGCGCCGGTGCAGGCCCAGGGAATGGGTCGGCCGGTTCGAAATTCGTTGGTTTGAACGTGCCGTCGTTGAGCGGCCCAGCGTCCGGCATGTTATTCACTGCCGCGTCGTCCAGCGTAAGATCCACGTCCACTTCAATGCCACCGCCCACATCCGAGAGAATGATGGCGTTTTGGCCGCCAGGGCCGACCAGCAGAATATCGAGGTCATCCGGGAATGTGTGGTTCACCGCGGAAAGCGCGACGCGCACCTTGCGGATGGTCCCCTGGAGTCCAGCCACGTTGATTTGTGATGGATAAGGATTAGCGATCCCGGAGGTCCCGGAGTTCGGGATGGTGATGTCAATATTATTGTAGAATTGAGCAATGGTAAACTCGAGCGTCCAACCGCCCTCGATACTGCCGGCATCCCCGCTGTTATCGTCCACCACGAGCAGGCTCCAAGTGCCGTTCGGATCGGTGTTGTTGAAAATCGCCAGCGACGAGGAATAAGATTGGGGTCCGTTTGGAGGAAACGTGTCGGTGGCGCCGCCGTAGTTCGTCGGACGATAGGTCCCCGAGGTGATCTGAGCCGCTTCCGGCAGGGGCGGACCTGTGTCCGAGAAGGTGATGGTAACGTAGTTTAGGTCCGCGTCGCCACCGCAATCCGACATCAAGTGGGCTATCTGCCCTGCCGGCCCGACTAGAAGGATATCGTAGTCACCCGGGAACGGGTGACTAATGTTGTGAAGCGTGACTCGCACCCAGGTAATGCGACCAATAAAGCCAGAGGCAGCGACCTGGGAAGGATAAAGCCCTGCCTGGCCCGAATCGGGCGTGATGATAGGGCCATTGTTGGTGACCGAAAAGGTGTCCGCCCGGAGACTCCACCCCTGGGCGCTTAGGGCAAGCAGGCAGAGGAGCACGCTCGCCCAAGTCCGCGATTTCCGATGGCGTATGATGTTGGTTTCTATCGTCGACTCTTCTCCCAATCTGGCTCCCGGTTCGCTCATGGTTTTCATTTTCCTGATCGCTGTGCTCCTCCCCGATACCGGTCGTTGCCTGAGCATAAAGAATCGCGCCGGTGCCTGTCGATAGGAAATTGGGCGTTCTGACGACGGCGCTGTGGCGACTTTCTGTGCTCGCCCAAAAGCTTTCCAGTTGAGCAAAACGATCTAATTCTTCGCGTCAATCCTTACTGATCGCCTGGGGGATCCAGCTTGTGCTTGTGTGTCACACCGTTGATCAATACGATTGCCGGCATGCGAGGAATTGTCGCCATGAGTCGCGAATTCCGCCCAATGATTCGGCCTGTGTCGTTAGGTATCGTGCCGTGTTTACCAGGATGATTGAGTCCTGCTTACCGTGAACGACTCCAGATTTGAACGCACAGACAAGGACCGGCCATTTCAGTTCACCGGCCGAGTTCGCAGTTTCCGCCATGCGGTCGCCGGAATTCTGCGGATGATTCGCTGTCAGCACAATGCCTGGATTCACGCAACCGCTACGGTCATTGTGCTTGCCACAGCCTTGCTCCTTCGAGTCTCCGCGGCTGATTGGTGTTGGATTATCCTCGCCATATCCATTGTCTGGACAGCCGAGGCGCTTAACACCGCTTTCGAATTCCTCGCCGACGCGGCGTCGCCCGAGTTTCACCCGCTGGTACGGGATGCGAAGGATGTCGCTGCCGGAGCTGTTCTAATTACGGCCATTGCCGCGGCGGTCATCGGCACGGTTATCTTCTGGCCGCACATCGGGCGTTTGTTCTCGTGAGCAGCGACAATTCGAAGGAATTGATTCCCGACGATTCTATCGCCGCGGGCTTGCGCGGATTTGGACCGCTCGGAATTCTTGCGGTTCTCATCATCCTCGCGGGTAATGCAGTGGTAGTACCACTTAGCGCCGTGCTGGTCCTTATCTGGGCGTGGTTGTCGCGCACGCCATGGCGCGAGATTGGCTATGTGCGACCCAGAAGCTGGATAACCACATTGGCGGCCGGCCTCGTTTTCGGCGCCGCATTCAAGCTGCTGATGAAGGCGATCGTGATGCCGCTTCTCGGCGCGCCCCCCATCAATCAGGCCTTCCATTATCTTGTTGGAAACACGCCCGCACTGCCGGCAATTCTGTTCGCCGTGACCATCGGCGCGGGCTTCGGAGAGGAAACAGTCTTTCGGGGCTGGGCATTCGAACGCCTGGGCAAGCTATTCGGATCCGGCGTGTGGGCCAAGGCATCCATTGTCTTGCTCACCACCGTCTGGTTTGGCTGGGACCACCATGCGCTCCAAGGGCTCGCAGGAGTCCAGCAAGCCACCATCGTAGGACTTGTCTTCGGAACAATATTCGCAATTACAGGGCGAATCTGGCTACTGATCATCGCTCACGCCGCGTTCGACCTGACGGCGGTGGCGATAATCTACTGGGACCTCGAGTCCGCCGTAGCCCACTTCTTCTTCAAGTAGCTGTCGCTACGGATTTTTGCGCTGGAGGGCCACGGCGAAGGGGTGCAGTTTCGCTGTCATCAAACCCGCAACGACAGCAGGGTCGCTTTCCATAAACGCCCGGGCGGCTGTTTCATCCTTCGCCTCGAAAATCGCTACGCCAAACGTCTTGTCGCCCGGCTCAAGTGTCCGGCCAGCCAGGATGAGTTGACCTCGCTCGATAGCTTCCTTGAAACTGGCCAGGTGTCGCCCGATCACAGCTTCGTCCTCCTTTGCTCCAGTTCGCGTCCGCGTGCAGACGTGGCACGAGACGCAGCACGTAGATAAACTGTTTTGGCTTCGCGGCTTCTGGCGTTTGAGCGGGAGATGACTCAGTCAAAGTGCACAGGCAAATCAGTGGGATGAGAAATCTAAGGTGAAATGTCAGGGAGTTCTTCATGTGGATTGGTCTGTAATTGAAAATGTCGTCGTCGTTGGAATGCCTGATTTTGCCAATAATTGTGTCGGCATTTCCAGTGGATTAGGCCACAAGAGAGGCAACGCAGTAATCAGTAATCAAAACTTATGAAATACGCCATCCACATCGTTCGTATTCTGCTCGGGCTCCTCTTTGCCGTCTTCGGGTCGAACGCCTTCCTGCAATTCATTCCGATGCCGCCGCTAGAGGGCCAGGCTGGCGCGTTCATTGGGGCGCTCGTCAGCAGCGGATATATTTACGCCATTGCAGTCCTCCAGGTTGTGGGCGGTCTGCTTCTGCTCATCGGAGCGCGTTTTGTTCCGCTCGGCCTCACTCTACTCGGTCCGGTGATTGTGAATATTGTGCTCTATCACATTTTCCTCGAACCGGCAGGTCTCGCGATGGCCGGCTGCATCTCTGTCTTCGCGCTCTTCCTCCTCTGGGTTTACCGGTATAAATTCCCGGCCATCTTCCAGCCCTAGTCGTGGGGGCGTGCTACCGGCGAAGGCATCGGAGGTAAGCGACCGCTATTTGCGCCTCAAATCTTTCGCGAATCGTAAGCCCAGTGCAGCAAGGCTTGGCGCTGTTTTCGCCGGCAATTGAGGTCTCCTCGAGCGCAATTCTTCTTCAACTGCGTTAGATGCCGTCTCACAGCGCGCCAGCGTTTGATCTGGCGCAAATCGTCCGTGCAGCGGCGGCCCGCATAGTACCGGCAATACCACTGAAACCAGCCGCGAGGATCCTCCTCATAAATCCAGCCTTTCCGCCGCCAAACCGAAAGCGGCTGCGATGCATTTACGCCGAAGAAATTAAGCGAAGGCTCATGTCGTTCCCGGCATAGCTTCGCTCGCTTGAACCAGCTTGCGGGAAACTCCTTCCTGCAATCCGTCATATACTTTCCGCCGAAGACCCCGAGTTCCAGCATTTGTCTGGGGGTGAGGTCGGGTGCGAACCCGGTGCGGAAGGCACGCCCCATCGGTTTCGTGCGAAAGTAGACGTAGTCCTTCTGCATCAGGTCGTTCACGTCCACGCGCACCGGCTTCATCGGGGGGAGACCGTCGCGCAGAAAGCGGATCCCGGGCAACCGGAAATTCCATGTCTTTTCCTGCTTTCATCGGTTCGTGATTCATCGATTCTTCCTCCGTGGCGAAGTTTGTTCTCATTGGCAGTGGCTTGGCCGGGGGATTGCTCGCGGCCTACTTCGGACGCCGGGGCTACGAGGTCGATCTTTACGAGCGCCGGGCCGACCCGCGCGCCGGTAATTTTGTCGGTGGGCGCTCGATCAACCTTGCGCTTTCGACGCGCGGGATTCATGCGCTCCAGCAGCTCGGCATTGCCGACGAAGTGATGCGACACGCCATTCCCATGCGCGGCCGAATGATCCATGACAAGTCCGGCAAGCTGCATTTTGCGCCCTACGACCGCGATCCTAACAAGTGCATCAACTCGATCGGGCGCGCCGCATTGAATACTACCGTGATCGAGGCGGCCCAGGCGTATCCGAACGTACGCGTGCATTTCAATCACCGCTGCACCGAGGTCGATCTTGACTCCGCCACGGCTCATCTCCTCAACACCTCAACCTCTCAACCTGTCGCCTCCTCCGGCGATGCCGTGATCGGTGTTGATGGCGCCTTCTCCGCGGTGCGCCAATCAATGCAGAAGAAAATCAATGGTTTCGAGTACGACGAAAGTTACCTCGCCCACGGTTACAAGGAGCTCACCATTCCGCCCGGACCAGATGGCGGTTGGCGCATGGAAAAGGAGGCGCTCCACATCTGGCCGCGCAAGAGCTTCATGATGATTGCGCTTCCGAACCCCGACGGCTCGTTCACCTGCACGCTCTTTTGGGAATTCACCGGCCCGCGCAGCTTCGAAACCACCAGGGCTGACGACGATGTCCGTCGCTTTTTCGACGAAGAATTCCCTGACGCAGTTCCGCTTATGCCGGCGTTGCTCGAAGACTTTCGGGAAAACCCCACGGGATCACTGGTGACCATCCGCTGCGCGCCATGGTCTTACCAGGATAAGGTCGCCCTCGTCGGCGACGCCGCCCACGCGGTTGTGCCGTTCTACGGCCAGGGTATGAATGCCGCCTTCGAGGATTGCGTCGTGCTGGATGAATGCCTGGCCGCATTCCCGAATGAACGGGAGCGCGCCTTCGCGGAATATTTTTCGCGCCGGAAAGAAAACGCCGACGCGCTCGCCAATCTCGCCGTCCACAATTTCATCGAGATGCGCGACAAGACCGCGTCGAAAACGTTTCGAGCAAAGAAGAAGCTGGATCACCTGCTCGAGGGTCTGCTCCCCGGCGTGTACTTGCCTCTTTATACAATGGTGACATTTACCCGGATTCCATATGCCATGGCAGCCAAACGTGCGCGTATCCAGGACCGCCTCGTTTACGGCGGCTTGATTTTTTTCGTGCTATCAGCCGCTTTCATCCTGATTCGCTTCATTGTCCGGTAAGCAAATCGTTCTGATGCCTGCTTTCATGGCGCGTCGAATTACCTTGAAATACGAGTCAATCTCCCGAGCCTGCTAGCTAAGTCCGTCTTTCTTATGTCATTCAACCTTCAAAATTTGAAACGAAACGCCTGGGCAATCTTCATCGTTCTCTCGCTCGCTCCAGATGCTGTGGCTCAAGGCATATCGACGGGCGGTGCAAAGACCGACAACCAAAAGGCGATCGATCAGCTCAATACGGACGTGGCGGCTTGGAACGCGCGATGCAAGGTCACACGTTCCGCTGCCGAGGAAGCGTGGTGCAAAAAAGAGCGCGCCCGGCTCGATGCGCGCAAGGCCGAACTCGCGGCTCTTGGCGCTGTTCCGAAATAAGTGATCGTCGGAACCCGGACAGTGAGATAGTCCGCGGGCTCGTTCAACGAGGCGTTGCCTTGGCTTCGCCGGCCTGCAATGATTCTCGCCCGGGCCCATGATTATCTTCCACCCCGCAGGCGAGAAAGGCGCTGAGTGCCGCGATCTCGGCCATAGCCATGCCCTGATGAGCAAGGCGGTCTGGATCGACCTGTTCCAGCCGACCGAGCAGGAGGAAATCATCCTCGACATGGCGTTCAGTATCGACCTGCCGACCCCGCGCGAGATGCAGGACATCGAAGTTTCCCGGCGCTTGTACAGGGAGGACAACGCCTTGTTCATGACGGTGACCATTCTGACCAAGGCCGACACCAGCGAACCGGAAAGCGCCGCGGTCACCTTCATCTTCGTGGACAATCGGCTCATTACGCTGCGTTACGCGGACCCTTCGGTCTTCAGGATTTTTCAAAAGGAGCGAGAAGCGAACCTCGCCCGCTACGACTCGGGTCAACGCATCCTGGAAGGATTAGTCGACACCTTGATCGAGCATATCGCCGATGTCCTGGAAAAGACCGGCGCCGCCCTCGATGGCATTTCGCACGATATCTTTCGGCGGCGTGGCGCACCAAAGGATTCGCAGGGCAAAGGCGCGGGGGACGCAGAGAAGCCCCGCGATCTGGAAGAAGCGCTGCGGCGGCTCGGCCGTTGCAGCGACCTGATTTCACGGTTGCGCGAGAGCCTTGGAGGTTTGCGCCGGATGCTCTCTTTTTTTACAGCGGCGCAAGCCAATCTTCCCCCAGAAGTTACCGAGCATCTGCGCACGCTCGGCCAGGACCTGCAACCCTTGGGCGATCACGCTTCGTTTCTCTCGCAGAAAGTAAACTTCCTTTTGGACGCCACGCTGGGCCTGATCAACGTCGAGCAGAATGCCATCATCAAAATCTTCACGGTCGCCGCCGTTCTCTTCCTGCCGCCCACCGTCGTCGGAACGATCTACGGGATGAATTTCGAACGGATGCCGGAACTCAAATGGGTCTTTGGGTATCCCTTCGCGATCGTGTTGATGGTTTTGTCCGCCATCGTTCCCTACTGGTATTTCAAACGTCGCCGGTGGTTTTAGCGGCGCTGAATGACTGCTGACGGTCCTATGCTCAAACGGGTTGCCTTTCTCCGGGCAATTAATGTCGGCGGGCACGTCGTGACCATGGCCGAACTCCGGAGGCTGTTTGAAAGTCTTTCCTTCAAGGAAGTCGAGACTTTCATTGCCAGCGGTAACGTGATTTTCGCCTCGCCTTCCAAGGACGTCGGGGCGCTCCAGAAGAAGATTGAAGGCCAGTTGCAGCGCTCCTTGGGCTACGAGGTCAAAACATTCCTCCGCACTCTTCCTGAGGTGGCTGCCATCGCTCGCTCCAAGCCGTTCGAGGATTCGCAGCTCCGCTCCGCCGCGGCGCTGAATGTTGCGTTCCTGGCCGATCCATTGGGCGCCGAGGCTAATAAATCGATATTAGCGCTGAAGACCGAGATAGACGACTTCCATGTGAACGGCCGCGAAGTTTATTGGCTCTGCCAGACTAAGCAAAGCGACTCGAAGTTTTCCTACGCGCGTTTTGAGAAGATGCTCAACGCCCGCGCAACCTGGCGTAACATGAACACAGTTAGGAGAATTGCCGCGAAGTACGCCTGATCTCCAGGCGAGAACAAACGGAACATGTAGACCTTGCGACACCTTGCGACCGCATCGCGAGTAAGCGGCCACCTTTTCCTAATTTTAATTGGCGCCTAGTCGGATTTGGCGGGTATCACCAAATAGGCCTTTTTCGTGAGGGGTAGGACATTCCATCTCGAGTCGCCCTCCAGCGGTAATGCTCCTTCCCGCGGAAGAACCCGCCAAATCGACGAATCTTTGGGCGCCTCGGTTTTCACATCGGTTATCGTCCGGGTGCGGCCGAAATAAATAGGGATCAGCGGCGAGTAGCTCACCACGACCCAGGGATGTCGAGTCCGGTGGAGGTAGAGCGCGACACCCAACGCTTCCGCCCAAGCAGTCGCTTCGAACATCAGGACTTTTGATTGAGTGGGGTCAATCCTTAGCGCTCGTTCCAGGGATGCTGCAAACATTCGCTGCTGATTTTGATCGGTTGGGGCCGAACGGAACCGGCGCGCCTCCTGGACCAGCACGGCTATCGCAACCAAAGCAATCACAGCAGGGCCATAAGTCTCCATCCGGTTGCGCCAGGTCTTGGCCGGCGAAGATGAAGAAACTAAGTGATCGGTTGAAATGCGGCGGTCGATCCAGAGGGTTACTACCACGGCAAAGATTATTAAAAAGCCGAAGTAAATGCCAAAGTTGAAGAGCGCATTAAAGTAGTACATCGCTCCGTCCTGGAGACAGCCCCAAACGATTGTCAGGACGATGGCTGTGGCCAGGACGACATAGAGCCCCAGAAGAAATTTCGTGATATCAATCCTGCCTTGATGATCTGCAACGGTGGGGATCGGAGCGCTGCGATACGACGGACCCATTCCGCGTTTCAGGAGCATTGCCAGCGGCACTAGAACAGCCATCAGCCACAAACCGTAGGCCCGCCAGTGCGTTCGGAAGAACGAAACCGTCCCTTGAGCATCGAACGTATCCAAAGCTGGAATAAAGTTGGAGTTCGGATAGGCCGTGTAAGCGCCGAAGTGCAGGAAATAGAGGACTGATCGAAGGATTTCTTTTCGTTCGCCCTGATGAGTCCGGAGGTGGTCGAGGATTAGGCTAATGTTGTTCGGATGTGTGGTTATGACGTCGATGGCGATTGGAATTAGAAACGCTACGATTATTGCTCCGGAGAACCAGTGTTGACGCCGAAAAATCTTCCACGGCCCGAACAGAAGTGGAGACCCAGCCATGCGCGATTGATGGACTAGTCCGCCGTAGGCTAGCAGCGTGATTGGGAGGACGAAGAGTGGCTGGCCCACGTGTCCATGAACCAGGAAACATCCAGCTAACGTCATCAACGGCAGGTCTCGACCTGTTCCGGACGCCACGGAAGCGCTTGCGACCAGGAAACAAAGAAAGGGCAGGACGAGAACACAGGGCGGCCAGATACAGAAGAGGCCACCAGGAATGAATTCAAAAAATCGACCAACAGCCCCGAAATGCCAGGCAGCCAGCAATAATGCCAGCCCTAGGAACCACTTGCTCCGCGCGTTGCCCAAATGCCTCGCCACCAGCGCCAGGGTCGCGCTGAAAAAGAACGCGCTCAGGGCGTCCAGAGCAATAAATTGAGCATTGAACGGGGTGGGGACAAGATGGGTCGCATCATAAAAAAGTGCTTCGCCGAGTGCATAAACGTAGAAAAATGCCGGACCGGGATGGTAAAACCCAAAACGAGAATAATTACCGAGGATGTTGTGGAATCTTTTCGCGTCCACGACCTGGAGCGAGTTCGATGCGACATCATTGGTTTCGTACTGATAACTTTGAAAGATGACCTGCGCATCGTTCAGCACGATCGCGGCAAAAATGATTAACGTTAAGAAGGGTGTCCGGCACCACCAACCTGGCGCAGCGCTCAAATTCGGTATCTTCGCAGAGCCCGCCGCCGGATTGAGGGAATCGTTCCGTGACATCGGAGGCTCTATTTATCCAAAGTGATCGCCCATGTGAAGACCTTGGACAGCCAGCAGCCGTTCGGCGCTTTTTGCCCCAGCTCTCACGACAGACAAGGGCGCAACCTACCAGCGTTCGCCGCGACTACTTGACCGTGGCGGGTACCGGAATGACGTACTTGCCGTCTTTCTCCGCGATGAAGTTTTCGCTCGAACTGGTTGAGCTGCCGTTCGCGTCTTTGGTTTCGACCGAGATCTTCAACTTCTTCGTCGGCTTGAGCGGCAACTTTGCCTTGCTGCCGTCAGGGCCATCCATCGGCTCCGATGCTTTTTTCACGTCTTCCGGCGTCAGGTCAACGAGCTCGATCTTGGAGATCTTCGCCGTCCCGGCGCCCTCCGACTGCATCATCTTGTAGAACTCGAGGGCCATAGGGTTGGCGTCTTTAATGTAAAGAAAGGATTCGAGCGTGGCTTTGTCTCCCTTTTCGAACGCGGCCTTGTATTTGTCGACAAAGTCTTTGTCCTGCGCGGGCGTGCCTGCGTGAATGGATATGGCGCAGAGCGGTGCGATGACCAAAGCGGTCAAGAGAAGTTTGATTTTCATAGATGAAGTTCCGTAGTTTCCGTTGGCGGAACACATTCATTGCGGCCCGCCACCGCCGCACGCAGTTAGCTTTAGTGCGTTACAAACGACAAGCTAAATCTCCGCCAGAGCGAACGCTGACCTGGTATTGGCCTTGGCTGTAGGGCGGGGTCGCTGACCCCGCCTCGCCAGCTCACGAACATTTCTCAATAAACCGTCTTCGGTTCAGGGCCGGCGAGAAGCTTCTGGAAGCGCGGATGGCTGCGGAGAGGGTCCCATTGCCAGCGCCACTTCAGGTCGGTCAGCGTCATGTTGTAAACCGCACCGCGCTGCAAATCCGTTGGCACAGTCAGCAGATGTTCAACGAGGTCGATCGCCTTCTCCGGTTCACCGGTCTGCGCGTAAACCATCGCCAGGGCGGACGAGATGTCGTTCTTCTCGCCTTCTTCAGTGCGTTGATGTCGCCGTTGAACCGAAACTCGTCGTTGGCACGGGGCCACGACCAGCCTTGGATCGACTCCTTCCGCGCCACCGCGTTTCTTCGGTCGAATCTACGGCAATCGTGCCCGGCGTAAACAACGGAACCCGTGTTGGAGTGGTGGAAGCGTGATCTGAACCCGACGGTTGATTCGAAGTTGGCGAACATTTCCCATGTGCCGCTTTGTTCCAACCGTGAAGAGCGGTTGACGAAAGGCGGAATCGCAACGTTGAGTTCAGCTTATGACCGCTGCCGCTCCGCTTCGCGCTCTCCTCGAGCGCTCCATTGACTACGCCGGACTTTTCCCTCCGGCGAGTCTTGCTCTCGAACCGGCAATGCGAAATCACGCTGGCTACGTTTGCACATCTGACTCTTGGATGCTGGGCGCATTCATTTTGCCAGTCGGCCAGTTCGATGCCGCCTCGGAAAACTTGTCGCAGTTTAGTCGGGAACATCCTTTGCGCATTTCTGCTCTGGGAGGCAAGAGTGACTCCGTGGCCGCTTTCCTGGAGGGCCTCTCTTCCGCGCGAGAGGCAATCGGTTCGTTCCGAGCACGCTACTCGGCGACGGCGATCAACCAGCTGGAGATGCCGCTGCCGTCCGATTTTGGCGCCGAGCCCCTCAAACAAGCGCATTCGATAATCGGTGACTCGAAGCTGAACGTATTTTGGGAAACACCAGCGGATACGGCCGAGCACACGATCAAACTCATCGCGGAGAACAACCCCACGCCCGCGCACCACTTTGGTTACAAGCTACGAACCGGCGGAGTCACCGCGGAGGCCTTTCCAACCTCGGAAGAGATTGCGATCGCGCTCATCGCGTCGGCCAGGCATCACGTGCCAATTAAATTTACCGCCGGGCTCCATCACCCAATCCGCCAGTTCCATGCGAGCGTGCAGACGAAAATGCATGGATTTTTGAATGTGCTCGGGGCCGGTGTCCTCGCCGCCGAGCACAGGTGGGAAGCGGAACAAGCGGCGGAAATGCTGGACGATGAAGATCCCGGTTCGTTTTCCTTCGAGGATGGTTTGTTTGCCTGGCGCGAATGGACGATCGCGACCGATCGAATCAAGGCGCGCCGGCGATTGGTGACTTCGTTCGGAAGTTGCAGCTTCGATGAGCCGCGCGAGGATCTGCGTGCCCTGAGTCTTTTCTAAAACAAACTGTAGGGCGTTTCTGTGAAACGCCTTTTAACTGGCGTCTGACACAGACGCCCTACAGTTTCCCAGCAACGTCCGAACGCGCTTTCAACATATGTCTCTCAAATCCTTCATCGAAGTTTCACCCGATTCGCATTTTCCGATCCAGAATCTTCCCTTCGGGATTTTCAAACCAGCGCGGGGTGAAGCTCGGGTGGGCGTCGCGATCGGCGAGTTCGTCCTCGATTTGTCAGTTCTCGAAGAACTGGGCTACTTCCAAGGACCGGAATTTCAGGGTCGGCCTGTTTTCTCGCAGAGCGCGCTGAATGCGTTTTTCGCGCTCGGGCGACCCGCCTGGCGCAAAGCTCGGGAAGTGATTCAACATCTGCTCGCCGCCGAAACCCCTGCTTTGCGCGATGACGCGGCCCTGCGCGATCGCGTTTTTCATGCGCAAAACGATGTGACGATGCTTCTGCCGGCGCGCATTGGCGATTACACAGATTTTTACTCGTCCTATCACCACGCGCACAACGTCGGCACGATGCTGCGCGGCCCTGAAAACGCACTCATGCCAAATTGGAAATGGCTTCCCGTTGCCTATCACGGGCGCGCGAGCTCCATTGTCGCAAGCGGAGCCGAGGTCCGGCGGCCCCACGGCCAGACCAAACCGCCCGATGCGCCTGCGCCGGTCTTCGGACCGAGCCGCAGCTTCGACTACGAACTGGAAGCCGCGTTTTTCATCGGTCCGGGTAACGCGTTGGGCGATCCGGTGCCGATCGATCGAGCGATCGAGCACATTTTTGGTCTGGTATTGATGAACGACTGGAGCGCGCGGGACGTGCAGGCCTGGGAGTATCAGCCGCTGGGACCCTTTCTGGCGAAGAACTTTTGCACCAGCATCTCGCCATGGGTCGTAACGCTCGACGCGCTCGAAGAGTTTCGAAAGCCCCTTCCACCGCAGGACCCCGAGCCATTACCTTACTTGTGCGGCGAGAAAGATTTTACCTACGACATCCAACTAGAAGCGCGTCTGCAAACGGCGTCGATGGACTCGCCCCATGTGATCACGCGGACGAATTTTCGAAATCTCTACTGGAGCATCGCGCAGCAACTCGCGCATCACACGGTGAATGGTTGCAACCTTCAACCCGGTGATCTGCTGGCGAGCGGAACAATCAGCGGGCCCACGGAAGAATCGCGCGGCTGCATGCTCGAGCTAACCTGGCGCGGGGCTAATCCATTGACGCTTCCGAATGGAGAAACGCGGAAGTGGCTGGAAGATGGCGACCTTCTCACGATCACCGGCTGGGCCCAGGGCGACGGATATCGGGTTGGCTTCGGCGAAGTAAGCGGGCGGGTGTTGCCGGCGTAGTCTCGATATTTTCCTGTCTCATCGGAGCGTCAATAGCGGAAGTCATGGTTGGCCCGGGACAAATTGCCGACGTGAGTAAGACCTCCGGGCATGATCACATATCCGCGCAACTTTTTCCGGTCCCGTTTTGAGACGAAGATGCCTCCGTCGCGTGGGTATCCACCCGCGAAGGACCGCTGAATGATTTTTCGCGGCGACCGGTAATAGTAACCGTTGCCGTCCTCAGAATCGAGAACGTAGAGACCGGGCCGGAAATGGAGCGTGCCAGCGGAAATTTTCGCAAGAAGCTCAAGGTACGGCGGCGCTGCTGTTGTTCCCGTCGGACCTACGGGTTGGCGACGGTCCGTGCCGCCGCATCCAGTTAGGAGCAAGGCAGCCACCAAGATGGCCACGATCGCAGGTGCGCGCATGGTAGCGGCCATTAGTCCGAATCCGTCGGTCATATTTGCCATTTCGACGATTCCATCCCGCCCAGGGCAACCTAGTCAACCACAAAGCCGGGTAGATGGCAGTTTAAGCTACCCGGCAGTTGCGCTTCTGGAAAACGCCCATCATGCTTGGGCCTTCCATGATATCCACCACAAGAAGAAAATTCATCAGGCTCTCGGCTGTCGCCGGCGGAGCCTTAGGTTTGGGAATGCCACTGAGTTCCAGCGCGGAAGAAAAAGCGACCAAGCCAATGCGCATTTTGATTCTCGGCGGCACGGGATTCACTGGCCCGTTTCAGGTCCGTTACGCGCTCGAGCGCGGACATAGGGTCACGGTTTTCAATCGAGGTAAGACGCATCCGGGCGAATTGCCCAAGGAAGTCGAGCAACTGATTGGCGATCGCAATGGCCAGCTTGATGCATTAAAGGACAGGAAATGGGATGTCGTTATCGACAATCCAACTTCCGTGCCCGTGTGGGTGCGCGACGTGGCGCAGGTTCTCAAAGGCAACGTCGATCGATATGTTTTCATATCTACGATTTCGGTTTACGCGGACACCAGCAAGCCAGGCACGGACGAGACCGCGCCGCTCGCAAAATACAATGGCCCGGATGCCATGAAAGAATCGCGCGAGAGCATCATTGCTTCGAAATTCGCGCTCTACGGACCGCTGAAGGCGCTCAGTGAGCAAGAGGCGGAGAAGTGGTTTCCAAAACAGACCTTGATTATTCGACCTGGGTTGATTGTGGGACCGCGCGATGAGACGGACCGCTTCACCTATTGGCCGGTTCGCATCGATCGGGGTGGTGAGGTGTTGGCCCCCGGGGACCCAGGCGATCCGGTGCAGTTCATTGACGGGCGCGATTTAGCTGAATGGACGATCCGCATGGTGGAGCGGCGTGAGACTGGCACTTACAACGCAACTGGACCGGACAAGACCCTCGGCGTGGGTGCGATGCTAGAAGGAATCAAGGCCGCGAACAAATCGAACGCGAGCTTTACGTGGGTGAAGGCCGATTTCCTCGAGGCGCAGAAGGTCGCGCCTTGGTCGGATATTCCGGTTTGGGTGCCGCCAAGCGGCGGCGAAGGCGGGATGGGACGGATCAGCGTCCAGAGCGCAGTGGCGAAAGGCCTTACCTTCCGTCCCCTGGCTGAGACTGCACGCGACACGCTCGGGTGGTTCAAGTCGCAGCCGGCCGATCGACAGGCAAAGTTAAAGGCCGGCTTGTCAGCTGAACGTGAGTCAGAAGTACTGGCTGCGTGGCACAAGAGAACGCCGTAGGTGTAGGGACGATTGGGAGCATGAGTAATGAGACATATCACTGGCATTGGCGGAATTTTCTTCAAGGCAAACGATCCCGAAAAGCTCGGCGAATGGTATCGGAAGCATCTCGGCCTGGATGTGGAAGAATTCGGTGGGGTTACGTTTCGTGAGAACGAGGCTGCCGAGGGGTCAAGGCGACAGGCTTACACGGTTTGGTCGCCATTTGCCGCCGATACCGACTATTTTGCTCCGAGCGAAAAGTCCTTCATGATCAACTTTCGAGTGGTCGATCTCGATGCCTTACTGGCGCAGCTTCGAAGCGAAGGAGTGGCGGTGGATGAGCGAACGGAAAAATCGGAGTTCGGTTACTTCGGTTGGGCGATGGATCCAGAAGGAAACCGCATCGAACTCTGGCAACCACCGGAAATTCAAACTGCTTCGCCGTAGACCGTATGCGTCGGTGGGGTGAGGGAATGGGCGGTGAGGGTTTCGAACCCCCGACCTACTGGGTGTAAACCAGCCGCTCTACCACTGAGCTAACCGCCCGAGCCCGGCGCACTATGTCTAAGGCCAATAAAATACGCCATGTCTAATTTCAACCCTTCTTCTACGTTGATCAAGTAACTATATCTGGCTGCCTTAACTTACTGTTGTATTTCGCTTGCAGTTATTCTTGGCTGAGCTATCTAGGAACTCATGGACTTGTCTCTTACAAAACTAACGGAAGCTCTTTCAATTAGGAACCAGATCAACTCGCTCGAAAGCAGGTTGGCCTCACTCTTTGGGGGTGGCGGTTCAAGCGCTTCGACCACTTCAAAAGGCAGCCGATCTCGCAGGCGCCGGCCGATGTCAGCCGCGACCCGCGCAAAGCTAGCGGCCGCAGCCAGGGCACGGTGGGCCCAGCGAAAAGGAACGACTTCTTCCGCCAAAGCGCCAGCTAAGCAGAAGGGCGGCCTGACCGCCGCTGGCAGGAAGAAACTGTCTGACGCGATGAAGGCGAGATGGGCGGCTAGACGCAGAGCGGCCAAGAGGTAGTCGCGGCCCAGTTTACCTATTCCAGTTTGCGACGCGAGCCTTCCCAAGGGAGGCTCGCGTTCGCTTTGTACGCCGTCAGCTTAAAAGCGCTCCAATAGAATACCTGGACCATCCGAGAGCTGCAGCTGCACCTCGGCGATAATTTCGGCTTGTCAGGTTTGGCCGATCCAAGTCCGGGGGCGGATATCGTCCCAGCGTTCCCGGATCGCTCTAAATTCGCTCTCACTCAGCAACCCCGCCCCGATCATTCGCGCGTTTTGCGGCCAGCGCTCAGGCTTGGCTGTACCTACGATGGCAGTGTGGACGCCTGGAACACTGAGCGTGAAGCGCAAGGCGTGCGCAACGGATTCCTCCAAAGGGCGCTCTCGAATAAAGTCATAATGGAGTTTGCTCAGCCGGTCCCAATAGACGTGGTGGTAAGACTCGATTGGCTTGTGCTGTTCCTTCCATGCGACATTCGCGATCGGGCGCTTCGCGATGACACCCATCTGCTTTTCGCGCGCAAACGGAAGAGTTAGCTCGAGAGGTTCCTGATCGGCGATATTGATTGAGGTTTGCAACGTATCGAAGGCTCCACACTCCACCGCAAATTTCGCCGCGAGACTATCGCCACTGTACCCAAGGTGGCGGGTGTAGCCCTTTTCCCGCGCCGTTTGCAGAGCCGCGATCGCATCCCCCTTTCGCAGGACAGCTTCCGAGCAGGTGTGCAGTTGAACCAAGTCGAGGCAATCGGTTTGGAGTCGCCGCAAGCTGCGCTCGATGCTCTCGAGGAGCGACGGCCCCGACCAATCTTCGCTCCCGATTCCGCGTGGGTGACCGCACTTGGAGAAAAGATAGAACTCGTGGCGCCGATGTCCGACCGTTTTGCCGATAAGTTCCTCGCTGTTCTCGTAACACTCGGCGGTGTCGATGACATTCAGTCCGGCATCGAGCGCACTGTTCAATAATTGCGCGACGGTTTCTTCAGAGGCACCTTCGTAACCGATCTCGGAGCCGCCGAAGCCAAGCACAGATACGTGCATGTTCGTCCTGCCGAGCTGCCGTTTTTCCATTTGTGAATTGTAGGGCGTTTCTGCGAAACGCCAATTGAGAAGCGTCGCGCAGGGACGCCTACCAGCTCAGTTGCGTTTTTCCCGATCCACGTTCGATTCGGCCAATCTTTTTCGCCTTGAGCTGTCGCCTCACGTTCTCTGCATCTTTGGCCGCAACAATCGCCACCATGCCGATACCCATGTTGAAAACCTGATACATTTCCGCGCGATCAACTTTCCCGTGGCGGTGCAGCGTTTCGAAGATGGGTGGCACGGGCCAGGTCTTGGTGTTGATGACCGCGTCGCAATTTTTCGGCAGCACCCGCGGCAGGTTGTCGATCAGGCCACCGCCGGTGATGTGAGCGAGGCCGTGCAACATTCGCGCTGGAATTTGCGTGAGCACCGGCTGATAATTTTTGTGCACCCGAAGCAACTCTTCGCCTAACGAATGCTTGATTCCGGCGATCTTCGATCCCGGCTTCAGCCGCATCTTCCCGAACAAGATCTGGCGCGCGAGTGAATAACCGTTCGTGTGCAAACCGTTCGAGGAAAGGCCGAGGATTACGTCGCCCGGTCTGATTCGGCTGCCATCAATCATTTTCGCCCGATCGACCACTCCGACGATGCAACCGGCGAGGTCGTATTCGCCTTTGCGGTACATCCCCGGCATCTGGGCGGTTTCTCCGCCAATGAGGGCACAACCAGCCAGACGACACGCGCTGGTAAAGCCGGAAAGAAGCTGATCGAAAACCCGTGGCTCCAGCTTTTCCGCGCCGATGTAGTCGAGAAAAAAAAGCGGCCGCGCGCCCAGGACGGCGATGTCGTTCACGCAATGGTTCACTAAATCGGCCCCGACGGTGTCGTGACGATTGAGCGCGAAAGCGATCTTCAACTTCGTTCCGACGCCGTCCACGCTCGCGACGAGCACCGGCTCGCGCATGCCGGAAAAATTCGGCGCAAAGAGGCCGCCGAATCCCCCGATTTTCCCGAGAACTTCAGGACCGTGCGTGCCTTTTACACGGGCCTGAATGCGTTGCTTCACCAGGTTGCCGAGGTCGACGTCAACGCCGGCACGCGCGTAAGCTTTTTTCTTTTTTGTCATGTCGAGCGCAGTCGAGACATCTCTAATTTTTCAGATGAGGTCGACAGATTTCTCGACTTCGCTCGAAATGACAAAAGGACGGACGCCTATTTCAAGTCCGCGAACAACGTTGGGTGCGCGGCCTCCGCGGCGAGGGCTTTCGATCGGCCTTCGCGTTTTTCCATGATGTATTTGTCGAGCTCGGGATCAACGGGGAGGGGATAGTTCCCCGTGAAGCAGGCCAGGCAAAAGTGATTTACCGGCTTTCCGGTCGCTCGCACCATTCCTTCCACGTCCAGGTAGCCAAGGCTGTCCACTCCGAGATATTTGCAGATTTCGTCCATCGGCATCTGGTTGGCGATGAGTTTTTCAGGATCGGGAAAATCGATCCCATAGTGACAGGCAAAGCGATGCGGCGGGCAGCTCACCCGCATGTGGACTTCTTTCGCACCGGCCTCACGCAAGTTTACGACGCGCGCGCGCGCAGTCGTGCCGCGCACGATCGAATCGTCCACCACCACGACACGTTTCCCTTCCACCGCTTCCTTGATCAAATTCAATTTCACCCGCACATCGAAATCGCGAATGAGCTGGCTGGGCTGGAGAAAGGTGCGCCCGATGTAGTGGTTGCGCACAAAAGCGTGTTCGTAGGGAATATTCAGTTCATGCGCGAAACCGAGCGCGGCATAATTCCCGGAGTCAGGCACCGGGACTACGATATCGGCCTCGACCGGAAATCTTCTGGCCAGCTCGCGTCCCATTTCGGTCCGGACCTTTGCGACGTTTATTCCGCCCATGATGCTGTCGGGCCGGGAGAAATAAACGTACTCGAACATGCAAAAGGCCTGGTCTTCGGGCGGGAATGGCCGCTCGGACCGGACGCCCTCTTCGCTAATGATGACCACTTCGCCCGGTTCCACTTCGCGCACGAATTCCGCGTGCACGAGATCGAAGGCGCACGTTTCGGAAGCCAGGATGTAAGCGCCGTCCAGTTTGCCAAGAACCAGTGGCCGGAAACCGAACGGATCGCGCACCCCAATAATTTCGCTTTCGCTCATTATGATAAGACTGAACGCGCCTTCCAAACGCCGGAGCACGCTCAACGGGCTCCCGCCATTTTTTGACGGTTGGGCGAGCAGGTGCGGAATAATTTCGCTGTCGGCCGTCGTCTGGAAGATGGAACCCTTGCTTTCCAACTCATCGCGCAGCACGGCGGCATTGATCAGATTGCCATTGTGGGCCACCGCAATCTGACCGCGAAAACAATCGACCACGAAAGGCTGCGCGTTTTTCAAGGTGCTCGAGCCGGTCGTGGAATAGCGGGCATGGCCGAGCGCGCGCGTGCCTTTCAATCGCTCCAGCTCCTGGGCGCCAAACACCTGTGAGACCAGGCCCATGTCGCGATGAAGTTGGAAGGTCGAAGCCGGACCGTTAGTGGTCACGATCCCCGCGCTTTCCTGCCCACGATGCTGGAGCGCGAAGAGGCCGTAATATGTAAGCACGGCGGCGTTCGGATGACCGAAGACCGCAAAGATCCCGCACTCGTGCTGTGGAAACGGGTGCGATTCGGGCGTTCTAGTGTCCCTGGCGAAATCAGGAGGCATCGTGTCCGTACAATCCATCAAGCGAGCGTACGTTCAATCACTCGTTCGAGCGAGGATCATCGTAGAGCGCGGCAGACTATCGCCTGGATCTTCGCTTCGATAGGCGAAACCGAACATCACTCCGCGGTGAGAGTCCGTTCGATGGCGTAATACCAATCGTCGAACAATTCAGCGATGGGCCAGCGGAATGATTCCGGCCCGGCCTCGATGGAAAGAAATTCACCGGCGACCGAGCCCAGTCGCACTGCCGGAACACCGGACTTTTGGAGCCGGTCCAAAACGGTAGATGCCTGGGTTTCCCCGACCGAGATCACAATGCGCGATTGAGCTTCGTTAAAGAGGATGGTCGCTGCAGGGACGTTACTACAATTGCGCAGATCGATCTCGGCGCCGAGACGGCCGGTCGGATTAAAACACGACTCGGCGAGCGCGACAGCAAGTCCGCCTTCGGAACAATCATGCGCGCTTTTGACGAGACCCGCCCGGATCAGTTCTCGCACGGAGTTTTGCACGGCCAGTTCCCGCGCGAGATCGAGTCGGGGCGGCAGGCCCTCCTTGCGGTCATGGCAGACTTTTAGAAAATGGGTCGCGCCCATCTCATGGCCTATCTCGCCGACGAGAATGATCGCATCTCCGGCGCTCTTGAAAAACTGGGTGGTGATATGTCGTTCGTGTTCGATCAGGCCGACCATGGCGACCGTCGGCGTCGGGTCGACGACTCCGGCCGGGCTCTCATTATAAAGAGAGACATTCCCGCCAACGACCGGCGTGCCAAACGCACGGCATGCTTCGGACAAACCCTCCACCGCCTCGCGCAATTGCCAGAAATTGTCCGGCTTGTAGGGATTGCCGAAGTTCAAATTGTCGGTCACCGCCAGGGGAGTAGCGCCGGAGCAGGTCAGATTTCGCGCCGCTTCCGCCACCGCGATCCGGCCGCCTTCGCGAGGATCGAGCCGGCAGTAGAGAGAATTGCAGTCCGTGGTGGCAGCCAGAATCTTGTTTGCTTCGCGAATACGAAAGACCGCAGCGTCGGACCCCGGCGTTACGACGGTTCCCGTGCGCACCATGTGATCGTATTGACGGTAGACCCAGTTCTTTGAAGCAATTGTTGGATCGCGCAATAATTGTCGCAACGCTTCATGATTATCGATCGCGGGAATGCTCGCCAAATCGATCGGCATTACTGGCGGCGGCGCAACCGCTTCGCGGGAATAAAGGGGTGCTTCATCGGCCAGCGGTTTAGCCGGAATTTCCGCGGCGAGGGTTCCGTTATTGCGCACGCGCATCATGCCGTCATCGGTGACCAAGCCGATCTCGGCGCAGGGCACGTCCCATTTTTCGAAGACCTGGCGGACCACATCTTCGCGGCCGCGTTTGGCGATGATGAGCATTCGCTCCTGCGATTCGCTGAGCAAAGTCTCATAGGGCGTCATACCTGGCTCACGTTTGGGGACCTTGGCGAGATCGATCTCGACGCCGGTCCCGCCGCGACTCGCCGTTTCACAAGTGGAGCAGGTGAGTCCGGCCGCGCCCATGTCCTGGATACCCGCGACCGCATCGGTCGCCAGCAATTCCAGGCACGCTTCCAGTAAAAGCTTCTCCTTGAACGGATCGCCGACTTGCACGGCCGGTCGATCTTCGCGGGATTCTTCCGTCAGCTCCCGGGAAGCGAAAGCGGCCCCCGCCAAACCGTCCCGGCCGGTTTCCGCGCCCACGTAAAAGACCGGGTTACCAATGCCCGTGGCGGCGCCGCGCGCGAGTTGTTCGTGCCGCAAGACGCCGAGACAAAAAACGTTCACAAGCGGGTTTCCTTCGAAGCTCTCGTCGAAGTAAATCTCTCCGCCAATGGTCGGAACCCCGATGCAGTTGCCATAATGCGCGATGCCTCCGATCACCCCGCTAAAGAGCCTCCGGTTGTTTTTGATCTGATCTTTCCGGTATCCGGTATCCGGTTTCCGCGATTCGGTGATTGGCCCGAAGCGCAACGAATTCAAAAGAAACTCCGGCCGCGCGCCCATCGTAAAAATATCGCGAATGATTCCGCCGACCCCGGTGGCCGCGCCTTGGAAAGGCTCGATGGCGCTTGGGTGGTTGTGGCTCTCGATCTTAAATGCCACGGCCCAGCCGTCACCGATATCCACCACGCCCGCGTTTTCTTCGCCGGCCTTGACGAGAATGTTTGGCCCGGTCGTGGGAAATTTTTTCAACTCCCGCCTGGAATTCTTGTAGGAACAATGCTCGCTCCACATCACCGAAAAAATGCCGAGCTCGGTAAAATTCGGCTCGCGGCCGAGAATCTTTTTGATGCGCTCGAATTCGTCCGGCATCAGGCCGTGTTTCGCGACGAGCTCGGGTGTGATGGCAGGATCGGGAATGGCAGGCATCTGCTGCGCACGTTAGCCGATGTGACCAGCCGCTCAACTCACGAAACCGTTCGAGACAATCCGCGGAATCTTTGGCATCTTTGGCGATGAACAGAACGGCTGAACGGTCAGCCCAAATGCCATGAAGGATATAATCGTGATTTTCGCTTGCGCGCTGCTCTCCCCCTTGGCTTTCGCGCAGTCGAGCCCGACCGAAGAGGAAAACCCGGCCACGGAGCCTGTGCCTTTGGCGCAGTCGAGTCCGACGGAAGATGAAAACCCGGCCACGGAGCCTGTGCCTTTGGCGCAGTCGAGTCCGACGGAAGAGGAAAACCCGGCCACGGAACCTGCGGGTCTCGCGCAGTCGAGCCCAACCGAAGAGGAAAATCCCGTGACCGAGCCTAGCCCGACGATAGTTGAAGGGACGGTAGCTGGAACCGTTTTGGCATTCACAGAGGACGAGATGCTCGTCTTGAAAACGACCGCGGACGACCCAATGCACTTTATGCTAAGCCAAACGGCGTACGTGGATGGCGCGGGGAACGAAACCGCGACTGCCGTGATCCCGGAGGGTACCAAAGTGCACGTAACATACAGCCTTAATGGCGATCAAATGGTCGCCCTGTACGTCGCAGTCGCGGAATAGGCGTGCCATCCCCGCAGGAGGCAAGGCGTATTGGGTTTACATTGGGCTTTCGAGTCTTAATGCTTCTTTGGTTCTCCATGGCGCTAGTCATCCCATTCTCTCGAATTGCGGCGGCCATTTTGTTTTGGGGAATGTCTCCAGCCGGCGCGTTAGCCTCACCGTTCAAGGCGCCGGCAGGTTCAATATCTGACCTGATCGAAACCGACGGCACGCTCGATCTGTCATTCGACGCCGGCCACTTCACGAATGGGTTGGTCTCTGCGGCAACTCTGCAACCCGACGGAAAGCTGTTGATTGGCGGGTCGTTTAGCCAGGTGCATGGCGTCAGACGCCTGGATATAGCGCGGCTGAATACAGACGGCACTCTCGATCTTTCATTCGATCCTGGTGACGCAACGCCTTCCCTGGAAGTGCAAGGGATTGCCCTCCAACCCGACGGAAAGGTCATCGTGACCAGGAAGGCTCCCATATTCATGCTTCCCGTCTCAGGCTTTCCCGACGGAGCGGGTCGATTAACCCGGCTAAACGTCGACGGTTCGCTGGACGAGAGCTTCGCGCCGAGCCGTAGCATTTCCTACGATGGAATCGATGATGGCTCCGGTCGGGCCGTCAACCCCGGCATTGTCCACTCCGTTGTGGTCGAGCCCGACGGAAAGATCGTGGCTGTCGGAAATTTTTTCCGAATCATCACCGCGCCCGGCACGAGTGTATGGCGTTCTGGCGTGGCTCGCTTCAATAGCGATGGTTCGCTTGATACATCGTTCGACCCGGGGACGGGTCTACTATACGGCCCAATCCTCCCGGGTCCGGGCGCACATCTGGAAACGCGCGGTATTAATGTGGTGCGCCAGACCGTGGGAACAAACAGCGGAAAGATCATCATCCAGGGATGGTTTGTTGAATGCGATTCTCACGCAGCCCAGGGTCTCGTTCGGCTCAACCCGGATGGCAGTTTCGACGAAACATTCGGCAATCCGGGCCAGGGAACCAACATATTTGACCTTCACGGCATGTTCGGCCAGTCGGACGACCGGACAATTGTCTATGGAAGGTTTATCCTCTTTGGCGGGGAAATAACGCGTGGCATCGCGCGCCTGACCGCTTCTGGAGTTGTTGACGGGAGTTTTTCCATGACGGGTCTGACAAACTACGGCGATGCGCCAAGAATCTCGACCATCGCTCAACAACCCGATGGAAAGTTAATTGTTGCCGGATCTTTCCATTCGTTCGGTAACGTCGTCACTGCGAACAATGTGGTGCGCCTGGAAACCAATGGCGCGAGAGATCCCAGCTTCGACGGTGCGGGAGCCGGACCGTCCGGATCCGAGGTCAACGCAGTTGTCGTTCATCCCAGTAACGGCAGGATCTTCCTAGGCGGCTATTTCTCGACCTTTGATGGGGCGCCTCGGAACAATATGGCCTGGGCGAACAGCGATGGTTCGTTAGACAGCAGTTTTGCCGGCTTAGCGGGGGTGACGGAGTACAACCCATCGATCAGCGTGCTCGGCGTTCAACCGGACGGGAAGATACTGGCCGGCGGGTTTTTTAGCACCTTCAATGGTATCTCACACTACAACCTGGTTCGCCTGAATTCTGACTCGACTATCGATCCCTCTTTCCACCCGGCCCTGAGCATCGCCGGGTCGGTGCAATCACTACTCACCCAACCGGATGGGAAGATCATGATCGCGGGCGATTTTCTGGCGGTTGATGGGACGGATCGGCGACGGATTGCGCGGCTGCATTCCAATGGGACTCTCGACTTTTCATTTGATCCAGGTGTCGGAGCGGACTGGGTGATCTACGCGCTGGCGCAGGACTCGGCGGGCAACACTTATGTTGGTGGCGATTTCAACAACTTTGACGGGCCGGGGAGCCTGGTGAAACTGACTCCAAGCGGTGCTCGGGACGTCGTCTTCGAGGCCTCACCCGGAGTTGGTCAGGTTTTTGCGATCACGCCGCCTGATGGCGCTGGTCGCATTGTCGTTGGCGGAACGGGCACGTCCCGCGTCGTCCGGCTGAATGGCACGACTGGGAAGCTCGATCCGAGCTTTGCCTTTGCTAGCGCACCTTCCGGCATTAACGGCCCGGTCCGCGTCTTAAACTTCGCGCCGAACGGACAAATTTATGTTGGAGGATCGTTTACCGCCTTTGATGGGAACCCGAGGCCGGGTGTTGCCCGGCTGAACAACAACGGTTCACTAGATGCCACTTTTGTCGGGCCGCCCATGGTTGGCACGGTGCGGGCGCTGGCCATACAGAATGATAAAATTTTCGTTGGAGGAGAGTTCACCGATGGGTTCGATCCGGTGATTCGGTTGACTAGTGACGGCACGGTCGATTCTTCGTTTGATGGTAGCAGCTTTGGTATTTTCCCTCCCGGTGCGTATTGGTCGCTTTTACCAAGAATTCGCGCGCTAGCCATCCAGCCAGATGGCAAGCTTCTCGCCGGTGGAGTCTACAATCAATACGACGGCACAAACCGAAGTTGTCTTGCACGCCTGACGGGCCCGTCCATCCCGGCTCCCACGCCGGGGGTGTTGGGAAACATCTCAACTCGTGGACGAGTAGAAACGGCAGACAACTCTCTGATTGGCGGCTTTATCGTGTACGGCACGCAGCCGAAGAAGGTCATGATCCGTGCTGTTGGACCTTCCATGGCCGTGCCGGGACCATTGGCCGATCCCGTGCTCGAACTGCGCGATCCTACCGGCGCCCTGATTGTGTCAAACGACGACTGGCGCAGCAGTCAGGAAGCGGAAATCATCGCAACGGGCATTCCTCCGGGCGATGACTTGGAGGCAGCGATCGTGACAACATTGCCAGCCTACGGCTCTCCTTACACCGCCATTGTGCGTGGAGCGGCCAACGGAATGGGAATCGGGATCGTGGAAGTGTACGATCTGGACCAAACGGTTGATTCCAAGCTGGTCAATATCTCCACGCGTGGACTTGTGCGCACTGAACCCGATGTTCTCATTGCCGGAACCATCGCGCTGGACGAGGCGTCGCAAAGAGTCATCATCCGGGCGCTGGGTCCTTCGCTCTCCGTGCCGGGGAAGCTGGCCGACCCTGTCCTTGAATTACGCGATGGCAATGGCGCGCTGCTTCGGTCTAACGATAACTGGCGGAGCGATCAGGAAGCGGAGATCATCGCGACCACCATCCCGCCGGTCAACGACTTGGAGGCGGCGCTGGTGGAGACGTTGCCGGCGAACGGCGCCGCTTATACCGCAATCGTCCGCGGCGCGGGAGAAACTGCCGGTGTGGCGGTGGTCGAAGTCTACTCGTTAAACTAAAGGGCGGATTCCCGTCGTGGGTCTGCGTTTTTTGTTTCCCTAAGTCAACGATGGCACTGCCACGGTGTACCAATTGCCCTGATTAGGATTGAGCGGCTTCGATCGGCGGAGTTTGTCATTGTCGAGCTCGCTGCCGGCGATTATCCTATCCACAACTCCGAAGCCACTCCGCTTCGGTTGACCTTAGGAGCTTGAGCCCATGACTACCGCGACTGCTGAACCTCAAAAAACTGGAATCCAGCTCAGTCAGCTCGATCAGCTGAAGAAATTTACCGTGGTGGTAGCCGATACGGGCGACTTTCAAAGCATCAAGGAATTCAAGCCGCGGGATGCGACCACGAATCCAAGCCTGATCTACGCGGCGACGCAGAAGGAGCAGTATTTTCATCTGCTCGACGAGGTGCTGGCGGAGCGAAAGAGTTCGGGCTTATCGGGAGCGGCGCAGGTCGAGGACGTCATCGATCATCTGCTCGTCAAGTTCGGTTGCGAGATTTTGGGGATTGTTCCCGGCCGCGTCTCGACTGAAACCGATGCGCGCCTCTCATTCGATACCGAGGGCTCGATCAATAAGGGCCGGCATCTCATCAAACTCTATGAGGAGAAGGGGGTCGATCGGCAGCGAGTGTTGATCAAGATTGCTTCGACCTGGGAGGGGATTAAGGCGGGCGAAGTTTTGGAGAAAGAGGGGATCAATTGCAATCTGACGCTGATGTTTTCCCTGCCCCAGGCCGTCCTGTGCGCGGAGGCCGGCATTGAACTCATCTCGCCGTTCGTCGGGCGGATTTACGATTGGTTCAAGGCGACGAACAAGCGGGAGTATGCCGGGGCGGAAGATCCCGGCGTCCAATCCGTGCAGGAGATCTACACCTATTTTAAGAAGTTCGGACACAAGACCGAAGTGATGGGGGCTAGCTTCCGCAATGTGGGCCAGATCCTGGAGCTGGCGGGTTGCGATCTGCTCACGATCAGCCCCGATTTGCTGGAGAAACTGGCCGCCTCCTCCGAGCCGGTGGAACGCAAACTCGATCCGGAAAAGGCGAAAAGCGCAAACGTGGAGCGGCTCCAGCTCGACGAGAAAACGTTTCGATATTTGTTCAACGACAATGCGATGGCGACCGAGAAAACTTCCGAAGGTATCCGCAAATTTTCCGCGGACATTGTGAAGCTGGAGAAATTTGTCGCAGGCAAGATCGGGTAGGAAGTCTTCCTCTCCCGCTCCCTCTTCCCGAAAGCAAGACTGCGATGCGGAGGAAGAAGTAGCGGAAGACTGGGATGTTCAACGTCGTTCTGATTGAGCCGGAGATTCCACCGAACACGGGCAACATCGGCCGGCTTTGCCTCGCGACCGGTTCCACGCTGCATTTGGTACAGCCGCTGGGATTCTCGACCGACGATCGCGAACTCAAGAGAGCAGGACTCGACTACTGGAAGGAAGTTGATCTGCAGGTCTGGGATTCTTTCGCCGACTTGCAGCAATCATTGGGCGACGATGCCCGCGTTTTCTTTCTGACGACGAAATCGGACCGGGCTTATCACAAAGTTCGTTTTCGAGCGGGGGATTTTCTCGTCTTTGGGCGCGAGACCAAGGGGCTGCCCGAGCCTTTGCTGGAAGCCAATGCCGAACAATTACTTACGATCCCCATGCAGGGAACACGCAGCCTGAATCTGGCCACGGCCGTAGCGATAGTCTTGTTCGAAGCGGTGCGCCAACAGCGGTAGCGGCGGAACTTTCTGCAGCCGGACCGTTTGAACGACCTCGTATTTATATCGAGGTGAATAAATAACCGGGGTGCCGGTCTAATGCTTCAAGGACAAACTATGAAAATCTTCTTTCTCTTAACATTTTGTTTCACTGTCGCGTTTGCGCGCGTGGCCAGCAGCGCTCAGAAGCAGGATGAGGTAAAAGCGGTGAAAAGCCGATCTCAGCCCGCGAAAAACTTCCAGCATGCAGGCCCCAAAAAGATGAATCCCCCGCGCCACGTTCCGCGAGCGCCCCAAGTGCATCGAAATCTCCCTTCGAAGCCGGTTAGTCCGCGAATACAGCAGATGCAGCCAAAGGTACGGCAGCCGGTCACAACGGTCCAACCTAACCCAAGAATCCATCGCCAGAACTGGCAAGATAATCGCAAAATCCAACGCCAGAATTGGCCAGACCAAGACCAACCTCGGATTCATCGAAAGCCCACCGTAACTCAGGTTCCGCAGGTCACGCCCACGGTCCGCACCGAAGCGGACAGAAGGTCGCGGCACAGAGATGGAGACAACAACAGAAACTGGCGCCATCGGAACTCCAACGATAATAACAGCTGGCAGCACGCGCGCCGGCGTCACCATCGCCAGCACCGCCATCGGGACTGGTGGAGGAGCCATTACACCAGGTTCGCGCTTTTCGGCACCGGGTATTATTTCTGGGACGCAGGCTATTGGTTCCCGGCCTACGGCTATGATCCGGCCTATAACACCTATGCCTATGAAGAGCCGATCTATGGTTATGGTGACCTGGAGCCCGCGCAGGTAATCGCAAATGTGCAGACCGAGCTCCAGAGGCTGGGCTATTACCGATACGCGGTGGACGGTCAAATGGGACCGATGACGCGCGCGGCGATTGCGGATTACCAGCGCGACAACGGTTTGGCGATCACCTCCGCTATTGATGAGCCGACGCTTCAAACGCTCGGATTGTCTTAAGAATCTCTTACGTCTGAAGCCGCACGATGGGTAACCGTCGTGCGGCTTTTTTCTGAGCGGCGGCGTTGCGCGCGTTGTCGATCCAGCCAATGCTGATGGCCGAATGACTCAGCCCCAGCTCGTGGCCAGTGATCTGCGTCGATCTTTCCGGATCGGTTCACGCCGAATCGAGGTGCTGCGTGGAATCTCTCTGGCGGTTCAGCAAGGTGAGGCCGTGTTTCTTTGCGGCGCTTCTGGCGCGGGCAAAACGACGCTGCTTTACACCCTCGCCGGATTGGAGCGGCCGGAATCGGGCACGGTGGAGTTCGAAGGCCGCCGGCTCTACACGGGGAGCGCTTCCTCACAAGCTCAGGTACGGAACCGGAAAATGGGATTCGTTTTCCAGGGATATTTTCTGCTGCCGGAACTGACCGCGCTCGAAAACGTCATGCTGCCGGCCATGATCAGCGGGAAGGGGAAGCGGGCCGTCGCGGAAGCCAGTTTGCGCGACGTGGGCCTGGCCGAGCGGATGCACCATTTACCGGCCGAGCTGTCCGGCGGCGAACAACAGCGCGTGGCGATCGCCCGTGCGCTCACGAATAATCCGGACATCATCTTCGCGGATGAGCCGACCGGCAATCTGGATTCGAAGACGGGCGACGTCATTATCGATTTGCTGCTTCAGCTGGCCCGGAGTCGCCAGAAAACGTTGCTGGTGGTGACTCACGATTCCAGCCTCGCCCAACGTGGCGACCGGACGCTCCGAATCGTGGACGGTCTGCTGGAGTAGCTCCGGGCTGGACGAAGGCCGTCGGCGCGAGATAGTGGTTCATGAACCGGAAGGCGGTAGCGGGCCTGGCCGCGATGATTTCCCTTGGTGCGGCGGGATTTCTGGCCTGTCAGGAAACCCGCTGGCACGAGCGCGGGTTTACGTCGCAAGCGCCCACGTCACAGTTGACCGCGATGGTGGAGCGGCAACTGCGCGGCCGCGGCATCAGCGATCCACGGACCCTGCGGGCCATGGCTTCCGTGCCGCGCGAGAAGTTCGTTCCGGCGGAGCTTCGCTCCCGCGCCTATGACGATCGTCCTCTTCCCATTGGTTACGGCCAGACAATTTCGCAACCGTACATCGTCGCTTTGATGACAGAACAAATTCAAACGAAGACGGGCCAGCGGGTGCTCGAGATCGGGACAGGATCGGGTTATCAGGCGGCGGTGCTTTCGGAGCTGGTGGCGGAAGTCTATAGCATTGAGATCGTCCGGCCGCTGGCGCAGCGGGCGGAAGGATTGTTGCGGGAACTGGGCTATAAGAATGTGCACGTTAAGGCCGGTGACGGGTACAAAGGCTGGCCGGAGCACGCTCCGTTTGACGCTATCATTGTCACAGCCGCACCGGATCATGTCCCGAAACCGCTCATCGAACAGCTGCGGGAGGGCGGGCGCATGATCATTCCTGTAGGCGAAACCGGTGCGCAAAATCTCTATTTGCTCGAAAAACGAGATGGGCAGGTGAAACAAACAGCGGTGATTCCGGTGAAGTTTGTTCCGTTCACGCGCGATCGCGAGTGATCCGGTGGCAGGTCGAGAGTGCATCTTCCTCTTGAATTGCCTGCTGAACCACCGAACCTTTTTCTGTGCTAACAAAAACTTCGACAACTGGCGTGGGGACGAATGTGCTCGACGAACCGAAACGGAGCGGCGCAATTTCCAAGGCCGCGGTCAAGCCCGCGAACGAAACGAATTCGAACTCGTCGACTCCGGCGGCCAGGGAACTGACCATTTACCTCGATGGAAAATTTGTGCCGGAAGCGGATGCGAAAGTCTCCGTCTTCGATCACGGCCTTCTCTATGGCGACGGAATTTTTGAAGGAATTCGCTTTTATAACGGGCGCGTGTTCAAGCTGGAGGAACACCTCGAGCGCTTGTGGGATTCGGCCCGCTCGATATGCCTGGAGATCCCGATCGACCGGAATGAGATGACGGAAGCGCTTCTGGAAACGATCCGGCGGAATGGTTTGCGGGAAGGTTACATTCGGCTGGTGGTCACGCGCGGCGTCGGAAATTTGGGTCTGAACCCCGTGCAATGTAAGCATCCGAGCGTCTTTATTATCGCGACGACCATCGCGCTCTATCCGAAAGAAGTTTACGAAAGTGGCCTCACTATTGTGACCTGCGCCACCCGACGCACAGGCGCAGCCGCGTTGAATCCGGCGGTAAAGTCGCTCAATTATCTCAATAACGTCATGGCGCGAATCGAGGCTAATCTCGCCAACGCGGACGAGGCGCTGATGTTAAACGAGGCCGGAAACGTCGCCGAATGCACGGCGGACAATGTTTTTATCGTCAAGCGGGGCCAGATCTTTACCCCGCCGATTGCCGCGGGCGCCTTGCGGGGCATTACGCGCGCGGTGGTTTTCGATATCGCGGCCGAACTGGAGGTCAAGATCACCGAGACCGACATCACCCGCCACGATGTCTTTGTCGCGGATGAATGCTTTCTCACCGGGACTGCGGCCGAATTGATTCCAGTGATCAAGGCTGATGGACGCCAGATCGGAGACGGCAAGCCCGGGTCGATTACCGCGAGAATGATCGGCCGCTTCCGTGAACTAACGCGCGAAACCGGCACTCCGATTTTTGCCTGACTTTGAGTGGACGCGCGGTCGGCTCAGAAGGTGCTCCCCTGTCCGGGGTTGAATGTTTCCGGCAATTCGAGGTCTAATCTAGAGCGATGTTGTGTGACGTTTGCAAATGCAATGATGCGACGGTTTTCCTGACGCAAATCCTCGAAGGCAAAATGCAGAAGGTGAATCTCTGCGACGCCTGTTCGAAGGAGAAAGGTGTGCAGGATCCTACTGGCTTTGCTTTGGCGGATTTGCTTCTCGGCATCGGTGCCGCGGAGGAGATCGAGAAAGGCGCGCCGTTCCAAAAGTGTCCGGTCTGCGGGTTTACCCAGGCTGATTTCAAGAAAACGGGCCGGCTTGGCTGCAGCGTGTGTTACGTAACATTTGCCGAAGGGCTGGGCACTCTGCTCAAGGCGATGCACAAGGGGACTGAGCACGTGGGCAAACTTCCTCCGCGCGCTTCTCGCGAGATCGAACTGGGCGATCGCATGCGCGCTTTGACGGAGGATTTGGAAAAAGCGGTCGCGCAGGAGAATTACGAAAATGCCGCGGCCTTGCGCGATCAGATCAAACAGCTCCAACACGAGAAAACGGCTTAACAGATGAAATTTTCCAACGTCATGGCCACAGGCGGCGAATGGCTGCGCGGCGAAGGGCCCCACCATCAGATCGTGATTAGCAGTCGCGTCCGGCTGGCGCGTAATCTTCGGCAACGCGCCTTTCCTGGCTGGGCGAAGAAAGCCGAGCGGACGCAGATCCTCGAGTTGATCAAGCCTCGGGTGGAGGAGTTGCCGGAAATGCAGGACTCGTTCTCGGAATTGTTGCAGGACCTTTCGGCGCTGGAAAAGCAGGTGCTGGTCGAGCGGCATCTCATCAGTCGCGAGCATGCGGCAAAAAGTGTCGGCAGCGCGGTCATCATGAATCGACGCCAAACCCTGAGCATCATGGTGAACGAGGAAGACCACCTGAGAATGCAATCGATTCGCTCCGGTCTCCAGCTGAAGAGCGCGTTTAAGCTCGTGGATAAAGTGGACAGCACGCTCGAGTCGAAGCTCGATTTCGCCTTCGATGCGCGCCTTGGTTACCTGACCGCCTGCCCAACAAACGTTGGCACCGGCATGCGGGCCTCGGCCATGCTTCATCTTCCGGGGCTGGTTTTAAGCGAGATGATCAATCAGGTCATTCAAGCTGTGAACAAGATCGGTCTCGCTGTCCGTGGCCTTTATGGAGAGGGGACCGAGGCGATGGGGAATCTTTTTCAGATCTCGAACCAAACAACGCTTGGAGAGAAGGAAGACGCGATTATCAATCGTCTGAGCAAGGTGATTGAGACAATTATCGAGAAAGAACACGACGCGCGGCAGATGTTGATCCAGAAAAAATCGAACACGCTTTGGGACCAGATCGGGCGCGCTTACGGCGTCTTGACGTTCGCGCACGCGATGACCTCTAAGGAAGCGCTCAACCTTCTTTCGATCATCAAGCTCGGGGTAGATCTCGGCGCCTTTCCCGAAGATCGCCGCCTGCCTATCGACGAGCTCTTCATCGATACCCAGCCGGCGCACCTGCAAAAAAGCTCCCAGCAAAAACTGAATGCGGAGGAACGGGACCATTTGCGCGCCCAAATCATCCGGGAGCGTTTGCGAGTGTTCCCTAAGCCTGATATTGGTAAAGTGGCTAGAGAGTCGGAGAACGGATCGAATCCCGAGCCGCAAAACAATGAATAATTTTACGCCGCGAGCTCAGCAGGTCCTGGCTCTCGCCCGCAAAGAAGCCGACCGCTTCAACCATAATTACGTCGGGACCGAGCATTTATTGCTTGGTCTGATCAAGCTCGGGCAGGGCGTTGCCGTCAACGTCCTGCAGAAGATGGGTCTCGATCTGGAGACGGTGAGAATGGAAGTCGAGAAGCAAGTTGGCTCCGGGCCGGAAACCAAAATGGTCGGCAACATTCCGTACACGCCGCGCGTGAAAAAAGTTCTGGCCCTGGCCGGGAAGGAAGCGAAGGCGCTCAATCATTCCTATGTCGGGACGGAGCACATTTTGCTTGGACTGCTGCGCGAGGGTGAAGGCGTCGCGGCGCGCGTGCTGAAGAGTCTCGAGGTGGATATTGAGCGCACCCGCAACGAAATTCTGAAAGAACTCGATCCCAATTTCACTCCGCCTGAATCCGAGCAGGAAGGGGGAGAACCCTCCTCCAAGAAGGATGTGAAGACCCCGGCTTTGCGTGCCTTTGGCCGTGATCTGACCGAATTGGCGAAGAAGAATGAGCTCGACCCCGTCATCGGACGGCACAACGAGATTGAACGAGTCATTCAGGTGCTCTGCCGGCGCACGAAGAACAATCCCGTTCTGCTCGGCGAAGCGGGAGTGGGGAAAACCGCCATTGCGGAAGGCCTGGCCCAGGAAATCGCCAGCGGCAATGTGCCGGAGTTATTGCGCGACAAGAAAGTGATCACGCTCGATCTCGCGCTGATGGTCGCGGGAACGAAATACCGCGGCCAGTTTGAAGAGCGAATCAAAGCGGTCATGGACGAGATTCGTCGCTCCAAGAATGTCATCCTGTTTATTGACGAGCTGCACACGATCGTCGGGGCCGGGTCGGCGGAGGGCGCGATGGACGCCTCGAACATCATCAAGCCGGCCTTGAGCCGCGGCGAGCTGCAATGCATCGGCGCCACGACGCTGAACGAATATCGCAAATATATAGAGAAGGACGCCGCCTTGGAGCGCCGTTTCCAGACGGTGAAGGTCGACGCGCCCACGGTCGAAGAGACGATTTTGATTCTCAAGGGACTGCGCCCGAAATACGAAGCGCATCACAAGGCGAAACTAACGGACGAAGCGCTCGAGACCGCCGTGAAATTTTCCGAGCGTTACATCACGGGCCGCTTTCTCCCGGATAAAGCGATCGATGTCATGGATGAAGCCGGCGCGCGCGCCCGGATCAATGCGATGACGAGACCGCCGGATGTAAAGGAGATCGAAAAGGAGATCGAGGAAATTCGCGTCGAGAAGGAAGCCGCGATCAAGGCCCAGGATTTTGAGAAAGCGGCCGCGCTCCGCGACAAGGAAAAGCAAACGAAGGAGAAGCTCGACGGAATTCTGGCCCGCTGGCGCGAGGAACGGGAAGAGAAAGAGGTCCTGGTGACCGCGGACGACATGATGCACATCATCTCGAAAGTGACCGGGGTGCCTCTCCAGCGAATGGAGCAGAAGGAAACGCAGAAACTTCTCGCGATGGAAGCCGAATTGAGGCAGCGCGTCATCGGTCAGGAAGAAGCCGTTACCGCAATCAGCAAGGCGTTGCGACGGTCGCGCGCTGATCTGAAGGATCCAAAGCGGCCGATCGGGTCGTTCGTATTTTTGGGGCCGACCGGCGTCGGCAAGACGTTCCTCGCTCGCACACTCGCGGAGTTCATGTTCGGCGACACCGATGCCCTGATCCAGATCGACATGTCGGAGTACATGGAGAAATT